>JGI26246J51724_1001576_pt1 | contig 10300 bp, 9 predicted proteins | sample SaaInlLV_10m_DNA_FD_51724 | JGI IMG/M metagenome (IMG submission 51724) | reverse complement strand
GCTGAACCATACTCTAATTCGCCGTCATTATCCCAATCCCAACCATTGAAGAAAGTAGCCATTTCGCCATATTCTTTCCATGTTTGTGGTACACGTAATTCATTTCCAGTTTCTGCTTTATACTTTGCTTGATACTCTGGATTATCAATCACATCTTTTCTATATTTTAGATAATGGCGGTCACCATCGATTGGGAATTGGATCATTTCACCATCCCATGAATTCACATCAATGTGACTTTGTGTGACGTCTTGCATTTGACGCATATTTACATACTTGGCTGGTACTGGCTGTAAATACTGCTTCCAGTCTCTAATAAAGTTAGAGAACCCAAACACGATGTCATAAGGTGCTTGACCTGCTTGAAATGGAACCATTGCTTTTGAATACAAATCACCAGCTGGTGTATGAATGACATTCACCTCAGCGCCAGTAAGTTTGCTAAATTGTTCTGCATGCAAAGCAGTTGGCTCACCAATAACAGGCACAGCGTGTGTATTGATTGTTAATTTTTGACCTGAATAGTCTTTCTTAGACATCGACTCATAAGAACACTCACCGGCAATATCACCTGTGTTCTTAATGTGTGGAAACTGATCGCTCCACTTGTCAGCTTGAGCAGCTACAGCAAGTAAACTTGCAGTCACAGTCAATGTGCTGATTTTAATCATCTTCTTCATACTTTATTCCTCCCAGATTTTAGTATTTCTTTGTTTATGGTATTAGGACAGCTCGTCCCTTTATTTTTCCATTATTTAAATCTTGCAAAGCTTGGTTAGCATTTGCCAGACTATATTCCTGTGTAGATAAGTGAACTTTTCCTCTATCTGCCAGAGACATTAATTCCGTTAGCTCTGCCCATGTACCGACAAGATTTCCAACGATATTTTTTTCAGTTGTAATCATTTCAAAAGCACTGACATTTATGTCTTCACCATATCCAACTACATAATACGTTCCCATGTTGCGGGTCATGGCCAAACCTTTTGCAGTTGTGCCACGTTCAGCAACAAAATCCATAACAGCTTCAGCACCTAAACCTTTTGTTAGCTCTAAAACTCTCTGAACTTCATTTCCGTCAGCTTTGACTAATTCATCAGCACCACATTCTTCAGCTAATGCCAATGACGTGTCTGAAGGATCGATTACAATTATGTCAGCTGCACACATTGCTCTTANAACTTGAATTGCGATATGACCTAGCCCACCNGAACCAATAATTACGCATTTTTCACCNGGCAAAAGATGTCGTGATGCTTTTTTTGCAGCTCGGTATGCTGTGAGACCNGCATCAGAATAAGCAGCAACTTCTTTTGGCACTAATGCCTGAGGTAGCTTTACTATATTTCGTGCGGTTGTTTTTAGCGCTTCAGCATATCCACCATCACAATCAACTCCAGGGAATGCAGAACCTTCTCCATGCATGTCATGTCCACGACGACATGCTAAACATGTTCCACCCGTTATGTGTGGATGGACTATTACAGGATCGCCTTTTTTTAGACCCTCTACCTCTGGTCCAATTTCTTCTATCCAACCAGCATTTTCATGACCCATGATCAATGGTAATAATTCATTACCTGTTGGATCAACAGCCTCTCTCCAAACACCCTCAATAATATGCAGATCAGTACGACAAACACCTGCACCACCAATTCTTACGATTACATCATTTGATTTCTCGATTTTAGGATCAGGTACATCTTGCATATCGACCCANGAAGACGCAGTTAAGTCGTCATCGTATTTATTNAGCACTTGAGCTTTCATATTTCACCTATATTTCTTCTGTNTTGCCACATTAGAAGGCAACCTTTAACTCGAACAACTTCTATAACTGTACATTTTTGATCATTTATTGCGAAAATATGTTCACTTTCTGAACACTTGCCTGATTTGTTTGCAAACGCTACTTTATATATCAAGGGTTTGTAGGGTGATAGAAAATGAACAATAATGCTACATTAGCTAAAAAAGGTGAAATAGCTTCGGCTACATTATTAAACGATTCCACTACAGATGTCAGTGCCATAGAAAANAGCTGGGCGCGCTGTAGAGAAGTGGGCTTAGCTCCTTCAGGCAAACCTATAGATGCAGTTACTTCGGATATAGATCTATCAATTATTCAAGAAAAAAATCAAAAAATTAGGCAATTTGTATTACCTGAACTTCAATTACTTTATAATCAAATTGCTGGAACTAATTTTATGGTCGCTTATGCAGATACAAGCGGGGTTGTTTTAGATGCATATCTAGATGAAGAATTTAAACGAAGTGATGCTGGAAAAGCAGTAATTCCAGGATCAATTTGGACTGAGGATAATCGTGGGACAAATGCATTAGGGTTATGCCTTTTCAGCGGCAAATCTCAAATCGTTGCCGGTAAAGATCACTACTTTAGAAAATTAGGAAATTTATCTTGTTTTGCTGCTCCAATATATGGTCAAAATGATGAAATCCTTGGCGTAATCGATGCAACATCTGATGCTGCATCACGTCAACAGCACACATTGGCTCTTGTAAAACTTGCAAGTAAAAACGTTGAAAATAGACTCTTCATAGAACAGTTTAGTGACTCCTTGATATTGGTATTCCACGCACGCCATGAGTACCTTTCGACTACAAGTGCAGCACTTTTAGCTGTTGATGAGCACGGGTTTATTGATGGTGCAAACATAAACGCAAAAATCATGCTTAATGGTTTAAATTTATACAACAANCAACATTTTGGGGATATATTTTCAGTTCCCTTTTCAGCAATAATAAATCGTTTAAATTCAGGTGAAATAATACGGATTCAGGATGCAATGGGATCCGCTGTTTTTATGTCTATGAAAGAAAATACAGCAAAAAAAATTGTTAGTCTTTTAACAAAGCCAAGCTTTAATAAATCAGTGGAAATTCAAGAGCCCCCAAATATAAACAAGAAGCCTACCAAACCAAATTTCATAGCAGAAGATCCAATACTTAAAAGGCACTTATTGTCTGCTGAAAATGCTCTCACTCATGGATTACCAGTCTTCATAGAAGGCAAACGTGGTTCAGGAAAACGTTCAACTATGTCAGAGCTTTCAAGACGTTTTTTGAATAATAAAACTTGTTTAGAAATTGATTGTAATCAAATTACTTCAGAAAATTATGAAAGTATTCTCTTTGGATCATCAGGAAAGATTGGATATTTTGAAAGTGAAACTCAAAGCCATCCAATGGGCAAGTTTAGTTTAGCCAGTGGAAGATTAATTAGTTTTCTCAATATAGAAGGACTGCCTCAAATTGTACAAAATGAGATTGCTCAAGTCATTGAAGCTCACCAGGAGACAGATACTAGAAATAAATTTGCACCAATAAATGGTTTTCTTTTTTCCAGCAAAACATCGATGCAAGACCTACAAGTAAATACCAATATTTCAGATGCATTCCTAGAATGTTTGATTGGTGCACAAGTTCAATTACCCATGTTGGAAGATAGGACAGATTTTGATAAAATTGTGACAGAGTTATTACGACAGTTATCACCGTCTCACTCTTTATCTAAGGCAGCAATGGATTCATTAAAGGTAAGACCGTGGCCAGGAAATATAAGACAATTAAAGAAAGTATTACGAGTACTAATTGCAAATGCGGAAGGCCAAGTAATTAGAAATGCTATNATACAAACTGACCAAAACTTATCAGGTTCAGAAATTATGCCTTGTGAGTGCTGTTCTCAATCTTCTGTAAGAAAAGAAAGNTGTCTGTTNGTTAAAAAAACATGGTTAGAAACTGGTAAAAACGTAAGTTTAGTTGCAAGAAGNTTGGGATTATCACGTACTACNGTNTATAAGCACATAAAAAATATGTGANCATTTTAATTTGCAAAAATTATTATTAGTTTTTTTGAAATTAATTAAATTTTCTGTTGGATAATTTATAGTTATCCATTTAAATATTAAAATTCAAACAGCCCAATAAAGTTAATTGTTCAACTGAGCTGTATCAATATAATTATTATTCTCCCATGGACTGAAAGTAAGCGATCAAATTTTCCCGATCAGTTTCTTTTTTTACTTTAACTCGCATCTTTGACCCTTTAACAAGTTTTTGACTATTTTCGAGCCATAGGTTCATTAATTCAGGTGTCCACTGCGGGTTATCATTTGCAAAAGAAACAAGCTTTTTACTATATTTAAACTTTTCATTTGTTGCGATGCCGCGGTTTAAAATATCATATAAATTTGGTCCACTTTTATTTTTTCCACCATTGTCAATGCTATGGCAGCTGGCACATTTTTTAAAAGCTTTTTTACCTTTTGCTATATCACCAGCAAATGCACTTTGAGATGCAAAAAGGCATACTAATGTTGCTATTGATAAAGTTTTCATGTGGAGCTCCAGGATAAATTTTTTATATATTGTATATAAATGTTGTTTTTATAGATAAAATCAATAGTTCGAATTGATTTAAAATAATTATCATAAAAAAGTATCTCTATACTGATCACGTAAAAGATTTTTTTGTACCTTTCCCATAGTATTTCGGGGCAACTCATCAATTATAATAAATTTTTTGGGATGCTTATATCTAGCTAATTGGCTCTTAATTATTTTTTCTATTTTATCAATTTTAGGTTCTGCAGATTTTTCTCGCACAAGTATACCTAAAGGTGTTTCTCCAAAGTCAGGATGAGGCACTCCAATAACTGCACTTTCAATTACACCTTCTTGTTCATCTAATAATAATTCAAGTTCTTTTGGGTATATATTGAACCCACCAGAAATTATAAGATCTTTATCTCGACCAATAATTTGAACATATCCATCTGCATCCATAAGTCCAAGATCACCTGTTATGAAAAACCCGTCTTCACGTAATTCTTCTTTCGTTTTTTCAGGCATATTCCAATAGCCCACAAAAACATTTGGCCCCCTAACTTCTAAATTACCAATCTCACCTCTTGGTAATTCAATGCCTGTTTTAGGGTCAGTTATTTTTAGCTCAATTCCAGGCAACGGAAAGCCTACAGTTCCAGCACGCCTTTCTGCATTATATGGATTGGACGTACTCATATTTGTTTCAGTCATGCCATACCGTTCCAAAATTTTATGGCCAGTACGTTTTTCAAAATCTATATGCGTTTCAGCCAATAGTGGTGCACTTCCAGAGATAAATAACCGCATCTTCTCACATAATTTATTGTTAAAGCTGTCATTAGATAAAAGACGCGTATAAAAAGTTGGTACTCCCATTAAAACAGTTGCCTTTGGAATATTATTAATTAGCTCATCAAGATTAAACCTTGGCACCAATATGATTTTAGAACCAGAAATTAAACAAACATTAATTGCCACAAAAAGACCATGTGTATGAAAGATCGGCAAGGCATGCAAAAGAGTGTCTTTGTTATTAAACTGCCAGTAATCAACCAATGTTTTTGCATTNGATAATAGATTATTCTGAGTAAGCATTGCACCTTTAGATCTTCCTGTAGTTCCAGAGGTGTAAAGNAATGCAGCTAGATCATTTTCATTTGCTTCGACTGTTTCAAATTTATTTTTTTGTTCTTTTGCAAGCTCAACGATACTTCCTGTTTCATTTTCATTAAGAGTAAGTAATTCAATCTCAATATCTTGAAGTTTTAAACTTATTTCGGATAACTTTTCATCATCACATACTAATAGTTTAGAACCACTATCTTTGATGAAATACTTTATTTCATTAGCTGTATAACCTGTGTTCAATGGGAGAAAAACTATACCTGATTGTACACAGGCAGCATAAATACACAAAGCTGTTACAGATTTCTCAACTTGAATGGCTATTCTATCACGTTTCTTTAATCCCATGGATTTAAATACATTTGCAAGCCGTGCTGCCATAGCAACAAAACTACCATGAGTAATTACCTCCCCATCAGATGTTTCAATAAATGATGTTCTTGCATCTAAATATTTTCCAAACAAATTATCATATAAAGGGTTACTCATGCTTTGGTCCTTGTTATTCAACTTTTACAACTGATTTACTTAAAGAAATTATTTCATTGGATGCTGGAATTATATTTTCTGATACAAATTTTTCATGATTAATTCCAATCATACTTGGGTCATATAAGTAATTTACCATCATACCTTGAGACTGATTTATGCCTTTTTCAGATATATCTGCATTTTCATGAACTGCATGAACTTGGGCACCATTACCTAAATGAAATCGAGCAACTGGATCGAAAGGCAGCCCATCATCTCTTTTTCCATTTAATAAATAAAATGCTACTAACTTTGAAAGATTGTTATTTTCCTTCATTTTTATTTTTGCACCTTCATTTTTAAGCCAACTCTGAAAAAGTGGGATAGGAGAAAGCGTTACGAATGTTTTTAAATTTCCAAATTCACTGGTTAAATCTTCAACAACCTGTTTTATCAAAAAATTCCCAAACGAAATGCCAGCCAAACCAGATTGACAGTTAGATATGGAATAAAAAACTGCTGTATCAAAAGCAATATTTTCATCTACTGTTTGTTCATTATTTAAAAGATCTTGAATTGAGTTAGGTATGCCATGTGTCAGTGCAACTTCAACAAAAATTAATGGCTCATTTGGCATTGATGGATGGAAAAATGCAAAGCATCGTCTATTCTCTGGCTCTAGTCTTCCTTGTAAATCCTTCCAACTCTTTATTTCGTGAACGGCTTCATATTGAATTATTTTTTCTAAAATGTTTGCAGGACTTTGCCAGCTAACTTTTTGCAGAACTAAAAATCCTCGTTAAACCATGAAGCAAATAAATGCTGAAAATCCAAATCAACTGCAGCAAGTTTTGGATATTTTTTTACTAATTTTAATAAATCACACCGCATTTCCACAAGTTTTGGAGTTGCAGCAGGAACTTGATTTAGTTTTCTTATAAGTTCTTGACGCTTGGGTTCTGCCGCCGACATATAAGCGCTGTAATTTATTTTAGTTTTATTAGCTTCATATATATCTAATTTTTTTCGAATATCATCTGGAATAATATCTAATTCCACACACAAATAATTAAAAAATGATAGTTTCTCTTCGGAAGAGAAACTGAAGTAATAATTAAGTATTTCTCTAGCAAGAGTAACACCTTTAACTTCACCACTTGCTCCTAGTAAATCATCTATTAAGTCATAGACACTTTGTTCATTTTTTTCTTTGGTCCAGATCCAATTTTGTGGTTTTTCAAATACAGCAGAAAGTATATTTACAAATTTACTCATCTAACGTCACCTATCAATTATCTATGATAAATACTTAACAGTTTCTTAAATAGAATAAGTATTAACGTTGGGTTAAAATCACTAATATTTTTCATCTTGCGGTACCCATCATGTAGTCTGGGAGCCAAGTTGCGATATCTGGGAAGATGCACAGGAGAATGATTGCAACGATCATACAGGCCACAAATGGGAGTGAGCCTGAGAGGATGGTCTTAAGTGGGATATCTGGCGCAATGCCGTTAATCACGTAGAGGTTCAATCCAACGGGGGGCGAGATCAAACCAATCTCCATGTTAATTGTAAGAACAACCGCAAACCAAATAGGATCAAAGCCAGCAGTTGTAATGATTGGCAGTAAGATAGGCGCCGCCATTAAGATCACCGCAACAGGTGGTAAGAAGAACCCTGCAATGAGTAGGAAGATGTTGATGGCGATCATGAGGACCCATCTATTTACATCGAGCGTCCCTATCCATTCTGCAATGGATTGTGTGATGTATAAGCTTGAAAGCATATAAGAGAACACACCGGCAGCCGCGATGATAAACAAGATCATCACACTTTCTTTCGTGCTGTCACGTAACACCTGCCATAAGAGGCGTGGGTGCCAGAGCTTATAAATAATCATTGCGATTAATAAACAGAGTAAAGCGCCAACAGCTGCTGTTTCTGATGGCGTCGCAACACCACCATACATTGCATATAAGACGCCTAGAATGATCAGTATAAACGGTATCACACGCGGTAAGATCTCAAAACGCTCCTGCCAAGTGTATGAGCGTGGTGACAAAGTTTCCGTGTTTCCTGATCTCCATGTGGAATACAGTGACCATGCCATAAATAAGCTCACAAGAAGCAAGCCTGGGAACACACCCGCTAAGAACAAACGTCCAATAGATGTCTCTGTCGCAATCCCATAAACAATCATCGTGACGGATGGTGGAATAAGAATACCAAGCGTTCCCCCCGCAGCAATAGAGCCTGCAGCAACGCCGTCAGGATATCCACGCTTGCGCATCTCTGGAATACCCATCTTACCAATAGCCGCACAAGTTGCAGGGCTAGAGCCAGACATCGCAGCAAACAAAGCACAGGCTCCAAGGTTAGAGATAACCAAACCACCCGGGACACGCGTAAGCCATCTCTCAAGAGCTTCATACAAATCAGCCCCTGCCCGCGTAGATGCAATCGAAGAGCCCATAATGATAAACATAGGAATAGAAAGAAGCGCAAAGCTATCGAGCTTTCCAAAGAGAATTTCTGGCATCAACTCAAGTGAGCGCAAACCATCAAACGTAATGAGGAAGCCTGCTGATACAATCAGCAACCCAATGGCAACTGAGACGCCAGAGAACAGAACAACAATTGTGATAATCGCAACGAGTGCACCAAGGAATAACGGATCCATTATTTGTCCTCCAAACCGAAAGGGGCATCTATCTTCAAAATAACAGCAACCAAGTCAGCAATAAGTTGTAAAAGCAAAAGAGAAAAACCAATTGGGAGAGCTGAATATGGTATCCATAAACGAACAGCCCATATCGTATCTGACGTCCAACCTTTTGACCAAGCAATGTGCCAATAGTCATAACCGTAATACAGCATCACAACCACGATGGCGGATGACAAGCTTAGGGTAAAAAGGCTTAAGTAATATCGCAAACGTGGTGGGCACATTATTGGAATAAGATCTACGTTCACATGTCCACGCATACGCTGAACATATGGCAATCCAATAAGTGTTGCTGTGATCATAAGATACACAACCATCTCAGTTTGCCAAACAGTTGAGCCGTTCAAAACAAACCGGATAAAAATCATCTGGCACGTAATAAGAACTGACAGCATTATCATTCCAGCTGACAGCCAACCTGAAAGTGTGGAGATAGCTGCTACGATGCGTAGAAACTGGTTATTGCCTGTTTTAGATTCCGCAGCGGAGCTCACACTTGCCATCAAGTTTTCCTAAATTAAAAATCAAAAAAGAAAATGGGCAGCAATGGTTTCCACTGCTGCCCTAAAAAATTATTCTACAGATAAAGCAAGATCAAGAAGCTCTTGTCCGTCAGAAACGTCTGATACAAACTTCTTGTATGATGTTTCCATTGCAATTGCGCGCCATGCTTCAAAATCAGCTGGAGACATGTTTGCAATCTCAACGCCTGCGTCTGCGAAGACTTTAACAGATGCAGCATCTTGCTTCTTAGCTTCTTCTAAGTAGAAAGCTTCCGCTTTAGCAGCCCCTGCTCTTAAAGCAGCTTGCTGTGCATCAGATAAGCTCTCAAACTTTGATTTATTCATCAACAATGGCTGATACATAAACCAAAGCGCAACATCACCAGCTGGTGTGTAGCATTTTACTTGCTCATAAATACGGTAAGAAACAAATGATGACGATGATGTGTTCGCAGCGTTTAGAACGCCTGTTTGCATCGCATTATAAATCTCTGAAGACGCCATTGAAGCAATAGATGCCCCCGCGCCTACCAGCATTTGTTCAAACGCTTTACCAGCTGCACGTGTTTGCAAGCCTTTTACATCGTCAGGGTTTGTGATGCATTTGTCTTTACCAACAAAGCCACCTGCAAGGTAACCATGTACAAGCACCATGACATCGTCTTCTGCCATNTTAGCTTCTAGTTTACCCATNAACTCTGATTCATTTAAACGTGCTGCGTGATCATGGTTCTTAACCAATCCAGGCATAAGCGTTAANTTGAATGCTGGTTGTTGTCCGCCCGCGTAACTTAGTGGGAAAACAGTCATATCTAATTGGCCACGGCTTAGCGGCTTATACTGCTCGCGTGGTTTAAAAAGTGATTTTGATCCAAAGATCTTGATCTCTAGATCAACGTTTGCTGCTGCTACTTCGTTTGCAACGATCTCAGCCACTTTGTGGCGTACATCTTTATTTGACCATTGGTGAGATAAGCGAAGCTCTTCCGCTTGTGCTATGCCACTTGCAGCAAGTGACAGGGCCGCTGTCGCAGCCAGTATTGTTGTTCTCATTCGTTCCTCCCAAAACAAACACACCAGGCGATTCCAAGTGCGTTGATAAAGTAGTACTTATTTTGTTTTT
>JGI26246J51724_1001572_pt1 | contig 10321 bp, 10 predicted proteins | sample SaaInlLV_10m_DNA_FD_51724 | JGI IMG/M metagenome (IMG submission 51724) | reverse complement strand
AAATCTAATGGACGAGGCTTACAGTTTGTTTCCAAACATGCCAATGCTTGGAAGACAAGTTATGTTTTCATTAAAACGTGACTTCTAAAAAAATAGTTAATTAAATTAAAAAAAAAAGAGCAATAGAAATATTGCTCTTTTTTTTTTATCTATTTTTAAAATTAAATTTAAAAGATTACAGTAACAGATCTTAATGAAAAACAATAAACAGAAATTTGTTGATGTTATAATAATTGGAGCAGGAATTTCAGGAATTGGAGCAGCATGCCATCTAAAAAAAAATTGTCCTAAAAAATCATTTTTAATTTTAGAAGGAAGGAAAAAAAGTGGAGGAACATGGGATTTATTCAAATATCCAGGTATAAGATCAGATTCTGATATGCATACTTTTGCTTATAAATTTAGACCTTGGACCTTTGATAATACAATTTCTGATGGAAAAACCATTTTAAGATATTTAAATGATACCATTTTAGAATTCAATTTAGAAAATAATATTAAATACAATAATTGGATTGATGAAATTAATTGGGACTCATCAATAAACAAATGGACAGTATTTGGATTTGACAAAGAAAAAAATAAGAAAATACAATACAGTAGTAAGTACTTGATGTCTTGTACTGGATACTATGATTATGATAAAGGGTATACTCCAGATTTCAAAGGTCTTGAAAATTTTAAGGGTAAATTTATTCATCCTCAAAAATGGACCAATGATATTGATTATTTAAATAAGGATGTGATTGTTATTGGAAGTGGTGCAACAGCCATAACTCTTGTCCCTTCACTTTCTGATAAAGCAAAACACGTCACAATGCTTCAAAGATCTCCAACTTATTTGATGAATATTTCTAAAAAAGATAAATTCATAAATTTCTTATTCCGTTTTATTCCATCAAAAATTGCTCATTTCATCTCCAGATGGAAATACATTTTACGACAAATCTATTTTTACCAAATCTCAAAGCGGAAACCAAAAGAAGTTAAAGCTTTTATTAAAAATGAAATTAAAAAAAATCTTACAAAAGATTTTGACATAGAAACACATTTTAATCCAAAATATGATCCTTGGGATGAAAGAGTTTGTGTTGTTGTAGATAATGATTTATTTAGTTCAATTAACAAAGGAAAGTGCACTGTGTTGACTGATCAAATAAAATCTTTTAATAAAAATGGTATTCTGTTAGAGTCAGGAAAAGAATTAAAAGCAGATCTTGTAATTTCTGCAACTGGATTAAAGTTAAAATTTATGGGGGGAATTAAAATCAAAATTGACAATAAAATTATTGATCCATCAAAATTAGTAAGTTATAAAGGGATGATGTTACAGGATATTCCTAATGCAACTGTTGTTTTTGGATACACAAATGCTTCATGGACATTAAAAATTGATTTAGTGTGTGAATATTTTTGTAGAATTTTAAATCATATGGATAAAAATGAATTAAAATCATTTGTTCCTAAAATAAAAGAGAATAATTTAGAAACAGAGTCTAGTATTGGATTAAAATCTGGATACGTAAAAAGAGCTCTAAAAATTCTTCCTAAACAAGGGAAAAAATATCCATGGAAATTAAATCAAAACTACATAAAGGATATGTTTTTGCTTAAATTTAAAAAAATTGAGGACGAATACATATATTTCAAAAAATAATAGGATATTTATACTAAACATATTTTAAAAAATGAATAAACCACAATTTATAAATGAATTAAACATTCCTGCTGTTGCAGCACCGATGTTTCTAATATCGGGACCAGAAATAGTTATTGAATGTTGTAAAAATGGAATTGTTGGTACTTTTCCAGCTCTTAATCAAAGAACTTCGGAGGGCTTTGAAGAGTGGTTAATTGAAATCAAAACTGAACTTGATAAATTTGAAAAAGAAACTGGAAAAAAAGCTGCGCCTTACGGAGTTAATTTAATTGTTCATCATTCAAATCCAAGAGTGCAAGCTGATTTAATGATTTGTGTAAAACATAAAGTTCCTATTATAATCACTTCACTTGGTGCAGTAAGTCAATTAGTTGATGCAGTACACTCTTATGGTGGCTTGGTATACCATGACGTTATTAAAAAAAGACATGCAGAAAAAGCTGCAGAAGCTGGTGTAGACGGTCTTATATTAGTAGCAGCTGGAGCTGGGGGTCATGGAGGAACTCTTCATCCAATTCCTTTTATAGCTGAAGTAAAGAAATTTTTCAAAAAAACAATTTTACTATCCGGATGTATCTCAAATGGTAGAGATATAGCATCTGCAAAGCAAATGGGAGCTGATCTAGCCTATATGGGTACTAGATTTATTAATACTAAAGAAAGTAAGGCTGATGATGCTTATAAAGAAATGATAATAAATTCAAAAGCTGGTGATATTGTTTATACAGCAGCTGTCTCTGGAGTTAATGCAAATTTTCTTCGACAAAGTTTAGAATCAATGGGAATTACTGAAGACATGTGGGGCAATTCTAAAAAAGTTGATTTTGGTGATGAATTAGATGCTGCTAAAGCAGAAGCAAAGGCATGGAAAACAATATGGTCTGCTGGTCAGGGAGTAACTACAATTGAGGATGATCCAACTGTTAAAGAACTAGTAGATTCACTAAAGAAAGAATTTATTTCATCTATAAATGAGCAAAAGGATTTATTAGATACCTATAAATAATTTTTATAAAATTTTACAAACCAGTCTAAAGATTTTGGGTTTCTTAATGAATCACTACTAACCACATCATTTNGATTTTTACCCATCAAAATCTTTTTCACAGGTACTTCAACTTTTTTTCCACTTATAGTGTAAGGAATATCAGGAATTTTAAAGATTAAGTCCGGAACATGCCGTGGTGAACATTTTTGTCGAATTACAGATTTTAATTCATCATTATCTATTTCTGAAATAGATTTGACAAAAAGAATTAACTGATTGTTATTACTATCATCTAAATGAATTATTAAACTATCATCAACATAGCTTAAATCTTTAATAGCGCTATATATCTCGGATGTACCTATTCTAACGCCAAATCTATTTAAAGTTGAATCAGAGCGCCCGTGAACAATAATTCCATCATTTAGTGTATGGGTAACCCAATCTCCATGATTCCAAATTTTATTAAATTTTGAAAAATAACTATTTCTGTATTTTTCATCATTTTTGTCATTCCAAAAAAATACAGGCATTGAAATAAATGGCTTAGTCAAAACAAGTTCACCCATTTCATTTTTAACTTCAGTCCCATGATCATTCCAAACTTCAATAGAAGCACCTAACATTTTACATTGAATTTCTCCGGGGATAACATCCATTTCTGGATTACCTCCAATAAAAGCAGTACAAACATCAGTTCCTCCACTCAGCGAAACAACATGAGCATTAGGAAAAAGCTTATTTAATCCTATGTTAGTTTCTTTAAATAACGGAGAACCTGTTGAACCTAGAGTTTTTATACAAGATAAATCGTAAGAAATTAACTCTTTTGGAGTATCAGATAATAGGTTTTGAAAAAAAACTGCTCCATGTCCAAAATGATTAATTTTTGCTTTTTTAGCAAATCTCCAAAGCACACCTTTATCAGGATAAACTGGAGAACCATTGTAAATACAGAGAGTAGCCCCAATTAACAAACTACTTAAGGAATAATTCCACATCATCCATCCAGTCGTTGAATACCAAAAATATGTATCGGATTGAATAACATTTTGATGAATAGATAAAGCTTTGTAATGCTCAAGTATCATCCCTCCTGTTCTATGCGTAATTGCTTTAGGTTTTCCAGTGGTACCTGATGAAAATAAAATCCAAATGGGGTGATTAAAATCAACTGGAGTGAAAGTTAAATTTATGTTATTCGTGTTATTAGAAAATATTGATTTCGTATTTAAATCTAAACTACCAGAAATTGATTTTATTGAACTTTTAAGTTTTTCGACTTTAGATTCTAATGAAAATATTTTCCCATTGTACATATACTCAGAATGATAAAATAAAAATTTTGGTTGAATCTGATTAAATCTATCGTAAACAGAATCATAACCAAAATCTGGAGAACAAGATGACCAAATTGCTCCCAGTGAGTTGACTGCTAAAAAAGCCGCTACAACTTCAGCTGTATTTGAACAATATCCTGCTACTCTATCTCCTGTTTTTACATTACTTTCAACTAAAATCCTTTGAAACTCTAAAGTCTTCATTTTCAATGATCCCCAAGAAATTTCAATATAACTACCATTTTCATCTTGATATTTTATTGCAGGAGTTTTTAATTTATGATTTTTAAAAACATTCTTAGAGTAACTAATCTTGGAATTCTCAAACCAAAGAGTCTTTATAAAATCATCATTGAATTTATAAATTGTTGTTGGAGGATTNTCAAACTNTATTTTAAAAAACTTAANAATTGAATCCCAAAAATCTGCAATTTCATTAACACTCCAATAATGTAAATCATTATAAGATTTAAAACTTAATTTATTATTTGATTTCAGAAAAGTTTTATACTTGGATAGTACAGTTTTCAAAACTTATTTAAAAGAATTATTGAATTAAAAAGTAAAGTGTAATTATAAAAAACAGTCCATGAAGTAGTGCTATTTTTAAGTCTCTAGTTTGTTTTAAAAGGAATGAAATAATTATTGCTAGAGAAACTAAAAAATGAAATGCAGCAAAGACAATTAAAAAAGGCTCGTGTAAAATTGTATTTTCAAAATTCAAATAAATATATACTGCAAAGATTCCAATGCTAATGGCGGCAGCTCCATACATTCTAGCAGTAGTTATAAGAGCGTTATTCCCCTTTTTGTATGCAGCCATTAATCTTGGATTTATCATCAAAACTGATCCAACTAATAACTCCAACAACCCTACAACTATTATAAATATTTTCATATTAACTGTTTTTTAAACTAATATAAGTTAATTAAAAAGTAATTAGTATTATTTTACTATTTTTATAGTGTATGGATCAAGAAAGCATAAGTAAATTAGTGCCTGTTTTTGTACTTTTAGTTTTAGGTACTATTGAAGCTGTAGGTGGATTATATTTTCATGATAAAAGATCTAAAAATGATATAACAATTGAATTAGTTTGTTTAACCATTCTACCTACACTGATTCAACCTGGAATTTTAGCTCTTGTATTATTCACTATGGATTCTTGGTTTATTGTTTATGAAGATTATTTTATTAATTCTTATTTTTTATGGCATGTTTTAGCATTCCTAATTCTTGATGATTTAACTCAATATTTATGGCACAGATTTTCTCATGAAAATCCTTTTATGTGGAAATTACANAGNCCNCATCATGTTGTTGAAGAGATGGGAGTTTTAGTTACTTACAGAAACGCATTTATGTATTATGCTTTTATGCCAGGTCTTTGGTTTTCAGCTATCCTTATTTTTTTAGGAATGACAGAAGTTTATTTATATTATTTACCCATTAAAATGACAGTTATAATTGCAGCACACAGCGAAACTAAATGGGATAGGTTTTTATACAAATACAAAATTTTACATCCATTAGCTTGGATTGTAGAAAGAACGATATCAACACCTAGTACTCATTATGCTCATCATGGATTAACCTCTGAAGATGAAATATCAAATCCGAATGGAAACTATGGTAACCTACTTTTCTTTTGGGATATTTTATTTGGAACAGCAAAAATCACTAGAAAATATCCAACGAAATTTGGAGCATGGAACAAAATGAAAGAGCCTTGGTATGTTCAATTAATGTTCCCTATTTTGAAATCTAAAGATTCTCGAAGTGAACTTAGTTCTTTAAAAACAAATATGGATTTTGATCCTTCCAAAGATTTTAAGGATTATAGTAGTTAAATTTTAATGAAAGATTTAAAAAACAAAGTTGTAGTTATCACAGGTGCTGGTTCTGGAATTGGTAGATCACTAGCAATTAAAATGCATAATAATGGNGCAAAATTAGCTCTTAACGATTTTAATAAGCAATCTCTTGATGAAACATTAAGTATTATTGGTAATATTGATCAAATTTATAACGAAGTATTTGACGTTTCTAAAAAAGANGAATTTTATCAATTTTCAAAAAATGTAGTAAGTCATTTTAAAAAGGTAGATGTCGTTATTAATAATGCTGGAATTACAAACGGAAGCATTACAGCAGTTGATACAACTATTGAATCTTACGAAAAAGTTTTAGGAGTAAATTTATGGGGAATGATATATGGAACTCTAGCTTTTATGCCCGAATTAAGAAAACAAAAAGAATCAAGTGTTGTGAATATTTCGAGTATTTGGGGACTCTTAGGATCTCCTTATCAATCTGCTTACAGCACATCAAAATTTGGCATAAGAGGCTTTACTGAAGCCTTAGCAGCTGAAGAATTATGTAACAACACTGGTGTAGCAGTTACAAGTGTTCATCCTGGTGGAGTTAAAACTAATATTGTAAGAAACATAGAAGGACAAAATCTAACTGAANTGCAATTAAAAAAATTAGATACTCATTTTCCAACAACTGCAGACGAAACTGCAGATAAAATTATTTATGCAATTAAAAAAAAGAAGTCTAGAATAGTAATAGGTCCTGACGCTAAATTCATGTACCGTCTGTCAAGATTTTCTCAGAGAATAACTATGAAATTCTTGGTTAATTGGGCTAAAAAAATGATGAAAATTCAATAATGAAAAAACTAATAAAATATCTTTTATTGTTTTTATCAATATTGATATTTTTTTGTTTTTCATTTATCAACTTTTATCCTGAAAAAATTTCTAAAAGTTTAATTAATTATAATATTGAACAAAATCAAAATAATTTATCATTAAATAAAAATGAAATTACTGTATTTACTATTGGAACTGGTTCACCAATTAATGCGGAAAGAGTAAATTCGGGAACCGCAATATTTGTAAGAGATAAATTTTTCATTTTTGATGTTGGAGATGGTGTAGTTCAACAAGCTGAAAAAATGAATCTCCCATTAAACGAACTAGATGGAGTATTTATTACTCATTATCACTCTGACCACTATATAGACCTTCCTTATTTAATAAATAGATCCTGGGTATTAGGAAGAAATAAGAATTTAAATATTTATGGCCCTGAGGGTTTAGAAAATATATTAGAAAGCAATAAGTCATTTTTAGAATTGGAAAACAAGCATAGAGTTGATCATCATGGTTCAGAAATAATGAATACAAAGTACGCCTTTGGAATATCAAACGAATTTAAGACAGAAAATAAGCAGGTTATATATGAAAAAAGTGGAATTAAAATTACCGCTTTTAAAGTCAATCACTACCCAGTTGAGCCTTCTGTGGGTTATGCTATTGAATACAATAATAAAAAAATTGTAATTAGTGGAGATACAAAACAAAATGATCTAGTTTTCGAAATGGCTAAAAATGCGGATTTGTTAATTCATGAAGTAATATTAAATTCTCTTTTAGATGAAACTATTAAAGTCTTAGAAAATAAAAATATGCACAGAAATGCCCATATAGTTAAGGACATTCAAGATTATCATACACCCCCTGATGAAATTATAAGATTAGCTAATAAAGTAAATGTTAAAACTCTTGTTTTAAATCATTTAGTTCCATCTCCAGATAATATTATAATTAAAAAATTATATAACAAATACACTAAAAAATTTAAAGGAAATGTATATTTAGCTAATGACGGGGATAAATTTATTATCAAATAAGATGAAAAATAATATAATAATACCAATATTAGTTCTATTGTCAATAATTATTGGGGGATATACAGCTATTAAAAAGATTAACTCGTCAACACAAAACAATGAATTTTCTATTAAAAATGGAAACTGGAAAGTTAATCCAAATATGGATTTAAAGGATAGTTACCAAAGAGCTTATATTTCAAGAATTGGGGTTTTTGCTTTAGATGAGAAAGAAGCGCTTTATTTCTTGTCAAGCAAGGACAATAATGGAAACCCATTAACATCAGACTTTGATTATCAAATTATTGGCACACCCCCAAAGGGAAGATATTGGAGTTACACACTATACGGAGAAGATTATTTCTTAGTTAAAAATATTGCCAATATTTACACAATAAATAAAGAAAATCTTACTAAAGACAAACCAATACAAGTATCATCATCAAAAAAAGACATTAATTGGTTACCCTCAGGCAATGAAACGAAGTTTCATATTACTCTAAGGGTTTATAATCCAGATGAAAGTGTTTATAAAAACTTAGAATCAATAGACTTACCAATAATTAAAAAAATAGAAAAATGAAAAAGATATTTTTTTACTTAGGGATAATACTGATAATGAGCATTAGTTCATACAATTTAACTATACATTACATTCCAAATATTGTCTATGCTGTTTTTCATTATAAAATTGAAAAAAATCAAAATATAAAGGATAATGAAATAAAACATTTTGATATTCCAAGTGACCAGTCTAGAAATGTTGTAATGCCCAATCCTGATTTTTTATATTCTACTATTTTTTACGACTTGAGTGAAAAAGATTTAAATATAAATGCAATTATGCCTGACTCTACGTATTGGTCTGTTTCATTCTACAAACCAAATACAATAAACTGGTATGTTAAAAACGATCAAGAGTTTGATACAAATAAATTAGATCTTACATTAACTCTTAATGATTCTAAATCAGAGGACTTTAAAATCACCTGTAAAAAAAGGATTTATGATCATTAGAATATTAGTTGAAAAAAAAGATCAAAAGACTATCGAATCATATAGAAATCTTCAAAAAAATATTACAATAAATTAATTTTTTTTATTAAATTAGTATTTAAATACTAATTTTTCATGAAAAAATTAAAACGTAAAATTCAAAAATTGATTGTTGGCTTTATGGGGTCTCCAATTAAAATTGACTCGAACGTAAAAAACAGGCAAATCAAAACTATAACTCCACTTCCAAAAGAAGTTTTTTGGGACACTAACGTTAAAATTCATAAAACAAATAGCGGAATTGAATATGTGAAAACACCTGAAAAATGTTTTTCAGATCTTCCTGATTATAATTTTAGTGAAAATTATTGTGATATAAATGGACTTAAAATGCATTATATTGATGCTGGTCCAAGCGATGGAAAAACTCTTTTATTACTTCATGGACAACCGGTTTGGTCCTATTTATACCGAACTATGATTCACGAACTAGTTGCAAAAGGATACAGGTGTATCGCGCCTGATTTAATGGGTATGGGAAAATCAGACAAACCTATTTCAATTAAGTACCATATTTACGACACTCATTGCAATAATGTTTTATCTTTTATTAAAAAATTAAAACTCAATAAAATTACTCTTTTTTGTCAAGATTGGGGAAGTTTAATAGGGCTTAGAATTGCTGGTGAAAATTCAAATCTTTTTTCTGGTATAATTGCAGCTAATGCTGAACTTCCAAACTTTACTGAAGAATCAAATCCATTATATATTCCAGAGCCGCTAACAATTAATACTAAAATTAAAAGTTTTAAAAAAGCAATGGCATATCATATGTTAAATAATAACGGATTTAATATGGGTATCTTTCAAGTTTGGGTTACTTATTGTATTACGACTCCATTTGTTCATATTAGTGAAATTATGGGACTAAGTTTGTCTAAAGACTTCAAAAAAGATCAAAAAATACTTGACGCCTATGCNGCTCCATTTCCATCTTTTATATACATGGCCGGTCCTAGAACCCTGCCTTCAATGAATGCTGGGATTACTGGTCAAACTTTAAAAGCAATTGATGGGTTAAAAAAATTTAAAAAACCTTTCTTATCTTTAATAGGGTTACAAGATAAGCTTCTAGGAACACCAAGAATTCAGAACAGATTTATTAAAATGGTACCTGGTGCTAAGGGTCAAGATCATGAGCAGTTCAAAGAAGCTAACCATTTTATCCAAGAGGACATTGGAGAAATTATGGCGGATAGAATGCATAAATTTATTGTTAAAAATAAAATATAATGAAGAAAAAAATCTTTAAAATAATTGCAACTGTTTTAATATTGNTTATCGTATTTTTTATTTCGCTACCCACTCTATTAAATAAAGCAGGANTTCATCCTGATTATGATAGTAAAAAATATAATTTCTCAGATAAAAAAGCAGTCATAATATCTACTAGTCACAGTATTTTAAGTAAACCTGGCGAAACAACTGGAAAATTAACTGGAGTATTTGCGTCCGAACTTACTGTCCCTTATTATGAATTTACAGATTCTGGGATTGAAGTTGATATTGCAAGTATTAAAGGAGGTGAAATCCCGATTGATCCAGAATCGTTTTTTTACGCTGTTAAAACAAACTCAGACGACAGGTATCTTGAAGA
>JGI26246J51724_1001564_pt1 | contig 10356 bp, 8 predicted proteins | sample SaaInlLV_10m_DNA_FD_51724 | JGI IMG/M metagenome (IMG submission 51724) | reverse complement strand
GATGGGTTGACCTCAATTTCGATATTGTCATCCACAACAGGGTAGACCCACACCGAGCAAAAAGACGTGTGCCGTTTGGCGGCGGCGTCAAATGGGCTGATCCTGACCAAGCGATGCACGCCCGACTCTGACTTCAACCAGCCATAGGCGTTATGCCCCGATATCTTATAGGCCGCAGACTTAATGCCCGCCTCCTCGCCCGCCGTTTCCGATTGCAGCTCGACCGTGTACCCTTTTTTCTCCGCCCAACGCACATACATGCGCGATAGCATCAAGGCCCAGTCGCAACTCTCCGTCCCACCAGCGCCAGAATTGATCTCAAGGAAGGTATCATTGCTGTCCGCCTCCCCGTCCAGCAGCGCGTCGAGCTCCTTTTCCGCGGCCGTGGTGCGNAGTGCTTTGAGAGCCTCTTCGGCATCTTTGACGACCTCTTCGTCATCCTCCGCAGCGCCCAGCTCAATCATTTCCAGATTGTCTGACAGATCTTGGCGGATTCCCTCATAGGTCGCGATGGCATCGACTAAGATCTGGCGATCCCGCATCAACTTTTGCGCCCGCTCTTGATCGTCCCAAAGACTGGGGTCTTCAATCATGGCGTTAAATTCTTCCAACCGATAGGGCGCGGTNTCGTAGTCTAGACGCTTGGNCAAAAGTCCCAAAGACTTTTCGATGGCTGCCACAACATTGACCATTTCCGCGCGCATATCAAACCTACCAGATTATGAAGTTCAGTTGGGATCGGTCTACCCAAGCNAGGAGCGATTGCCAAGCGCCACAACCGATTTTCGTCAGTAAAGCCCACCGGACGACAAAGAGCCAAAGGAGGCCTGGGGCGCCACAGTGATTGTCTTGCCGGTGGAGGTGATGACCTGTTGCATCTCTTCGGTCTCCCCTTCCGCAAACATGGGCATATTGCTGCTGACCTGAAAGCCCCCGTCAAAAGCCACACCAAAAATCGGCTCGCTTCCATCGCGGAAAAATTCAGCGACCACATGATCCCCCTCGGCGTCCTCTTGCAAACGCGCGCCCGTGAAGCGGTTGATATTGATAAAGGTACCATTGTCCGGCACGGTGAATTCGCCGGCACCATAGCGCTCAATCGCCACTTCCATAAAGCGATTGAACACAGGTCCACACATGCCGCCACCGCCAGCGCCGCGGCCCAAAGGCTGTGGCTGATCCATACCCATATAGCAGCCCGCAGCGATATTGCTGGTGAAGCCCACGAACCAGACATCCTTAGCCTCATTGGTGGTTCCGGTCTTTCCTGCCACGGGCACGGGAAGATTGACCGTCCGGCTGGCCGTGCCACGCTCAACGACCCCTTCCATCATCGCGGTTAATTGATAGGCGGTGACCGGATCCATCACCCGCTCGCGGTTTGACGTGATCTTGGGCAGGCGGCCGGCCATCAGATCGGGGGTTCGGCAATCGTCACAGCTGCGTTGATCATGCAAAAACACGGTTTTGCCGTTCCGATCTTGCACCCGATCAACCAAGGTGGGCTGCACCCGCTCGCCACCATTGGCGAACATGGCATAGGCTGACACCATTTTGTAAAGCGTCGTCTCTTCAGACCCCAGTGAGGCCGAAAGGTAGGGCTTCATGTTATCGTAAACCCCGAATTTCTCAGCATAAAGCGCAATCGTCGGCATGCCCAATTCCTGAGCCAATCGCACGGTCATGAGATTTCTTGATTGCTCGATACCCGTGCGCACCGGCGTCGGGCCATAGAATTTATCTGAGTAATTCTTGGGACGCCACAAGCCTTGTGGCGTGTCGACCTCAATCGGCGCGTCAATCACAATGGTCGCTGGGCTATAGCCACTGTCGAGGGCGGCGGCATAGACAAAAGGCTTGAAAGAAGAGCCGGGCTGACGTCTGGCCTGCGTGGCGCGGTTGAACACGGAGTGTTGATAGGAAAATCCACCCTGCATCGCCAGGACCCGGCCCGTATGCACATCCATGGCGACAAACCCGCCTTGGATCTTTGGCACCTGGCGCAGTGACCAATTCACAAACACCCCATCTTCTGGGTTAACAACCGGCGACACCAAAATCACGTCACCGACGGAGAGCAAGTCTTTGACCCGCTTGGCTGCCGATTTGCTGATGCTGCCATCGCTATTTTGCTTTTTCGCCCATGTCACATCGCTGGCCGGTAGGATATGAGCGTCGCCCTCTATCCCTTCAATACCCAAGCGCGCATCGCTTTTCATCAGCTCCAACACAACCGCTGGACGCCAAAGCTGATTGATCACAATATCGCGCGGCACNTCGAGCTTGCTCANCGCGGCGCGCCAATCGCCCAGNTGNTCGGCGGCGATCACCTGACCTGTGCCATGATACACGCCTTGCGCCCGGTCATAATCTTCAAGCCCNAGCCGCAGGCTTTGCGCCGCCACCTGTTGCAATGTCGGATCAATCGTCGCCCGAACGGAATAGCCGCCAGTGAAAAATTCAGCCGTGCCAAAGTCGCGGGTCAATTGCCGGCGTATCTCATCTGTGGGGTAATCCCGCCCGGGTAGATTGCTGCGAAAGCTGGCAAAATCGCCACTTTGAACGGTCTTGAGAGGTTTCTTACGGGCCATCTCATACTCAATATCTGACAAGAACCCATTTTCATTCATCTCACGCAATACAAAATTGCGCCGCGCTATGGCCCGCTCACGCTGGCGCACGGGATGGTACTTTGATGGCGCCTTGGGCAAGGTTGCCAAATAGGCGACCTCCTCGGGTAAAAGATCGTCGAGAGGTTTGTTGAAATAGGTCTGTGCTGCCGCGGCGACCCCAAAGGAATTTTGCCCCAAAAAAATCTCATTAAGATAGAGCTCTAGGATGCCTTCTTTATCCAAAGTGCCTTCAATTCGCGTGGCCAATATCAGCTCTTTAATTTTACGTTCTGCCGAGCGTGACCCATCGAGCAGGAAGTTTTTCATCACCTGTTGCGTGATGGTCGAGGCACCGCGCAAATTGGCCCCACGCGAGACGATCGCGTCGCGCAGAGCTGCGGCCATCCCGGCTGGATCATAGCCCGCGTGGCTATAGAAATTCTTATCCTCAGCGGAAATAAACGCCGCCTTCACCAAATCCGGTATCATCGGCCGATGCAAAAAGGCGCCGTTCGGTCGCAAATTCATCGATGATATGCCCCTCACCCGAGTAAATCCGGCTGATTGTTTTCGGCTGATAGCTGGCCAATTCATCATGACTGGGCAACCCTTGCCCATAGATCAGGAAAATTGCACCTAAGACCGCCGCGCCAAACACCGCAGCCAAAGTCAGCGATGAAAAAATTGCCCCCAAAATGCGCAAGCACAGCATCGCGAGGCGCGCGCAGGATTTGGTGATTAATTTTCCGAGGGCGCTCAGGCTGGGCATAGGGGGTTTGGCTCCGTCTTTTCGTCTCTATATGCGGTGCGCCGGCTCAGGTCAAAACACGAATGCGCCAAATGTAAGCGCAGAGCGGCTCAAATTGTTCAAAGCCCGTCTTGCAGGCCAAATCTTGCTGAAATTTCACACATATCGATTCTGCATAAACTGCTTCAAACGCCGCAGGCCCTCAATAATTTCTCCAGTCGCTTGTGCATAGGACAGCCGAATTGTGTGCCCCCCCCGGATCGGGTCGAAATCCAGTCCAGGCGTAAGAGCCACCCCCGCCTCTTGCAAGACTTCCGCAGCAAAGGTCCGACTGTCGACGCCAAACTCAGAGATATCTGCATAAATATAAAAAGCCCCATCTGGCGGCGCGATCTGCGTCAAACCCGCCTCAGGCAAGCCTTGCAGCATCAGGCGGCGGTTCTCGCGATAGACGGCCAGGTTTTCTTGCATTTCATCGTGGCTTTGCAGGGCCGCCAAAGCCGCCAGCTGACTGACATGCGGCGGGCAGATGAACATATTTTGCGCCAAACGCTCGATACTGCGCAGATGATCTTCCGGCACCACCAGCCAGCCAATCCGCCAACCAGTCATCGAGAAATACTTCGAAAAAGAATTGATCACATAGGCCCGATCTGTGACCTCAAGCGCCGTGACGGCTTTTTTGTCATATTCAATCCCGTGGTAAATTTCATCGGATATGAAGCCTATGTCTCGAGATTGCGCAAAATCCGCCAGAGCGGCCAAACTTGGCTTATCAATCATCGTGCCTGTGGGATTGCCGGGCGAGGCCACCAGCAACCCATCGAGTTGCTGATGTTGCAAATCAGCGACCCGCAATTGATGGCCTTGGCTGGCATGGGTGGGAATATCCACTGGGGTGAGCGCCAGGGCCTTTAAAATTTGCCGGTAAGACGGATAGCCGGGCGCGGCCACCGCGACGCGCGCGCGGGATCGAACAATGCTGTGAAAGCCAGGAGAAACCCTGCCGATGAGCCAGAGGTAACAACAACCCGCGCCGGGTCCAAATCCACATCATACCAACGTTTATAAAGCGCTGCGATTTCCGCGCGCAACTGCGGCAACCCAAGGGCCACCGTATAGCCCATCGCATCATGCGGCAGCGCTGCAGCCACAGCTTGCCGGGCCTTAAGAGGCGCAGATGTGCTCGGTTGCCCCACTTCCATATGCACAATTCGGCGACCTTCCGCCTCAGCGGCACGCGCCGCTTCCATTACGTCCATAACAATGAAAGGATCAACTTGACTTCGTTTCGACAATCGCATGCCTTTTCCTTTCGCAAACGCTCTATTAGATGGCCCAAGGACCGATACATGTTCAAGACATATTTGAAAGCAATTTTTCTCTCCATTTTTTGCGCCCTCAACGCCTCTGCCGCCCATAGTGTCAGCCTGCTGCGCGATCCAGATATCGAATATGGGTTGCAGCAGCTGGCCGAGCCGATCCTGCGCACTGCAAATCTCAATAGTGATGATGTGAAGGTTTGGATCGTCAACGACATGGGATTGAATGCTTTTATCATTGATAACAAACATATTTTTGTACATGCCGGATTGGTGCTTCAACTGAAAACTGCCGCGCAGCTGCAATCGGTGATCGCCCATGAGGCGGCGCATATCAGCAATGGACATATTTCGCGACGTCTCGCCAATGTTCAGCGGGCCAATAGGGCCATTTCCTTTGGCGTATTGGTTGCCGCCGCCGCAGTTTTAGCTGGCCATACAGATGCAGGTCTCGGATTGGCCCTTGGCGCCCCTGGATCGATAAATCGTGTCTTGCTTGCCCATACCCGCATTGAAGAATCCGCGGCAGATCAGTCGGCATTGCGCTTCATGAATGCGGCCAAGGTTGACCCCGCCGCCATGGTCGAAGTCTTCGAGCTCTTCATCGGTCAGTCTAATCTGAGCGAGGAGCATCAAGATCCCTATACGCGCAGCCATCCCCTCAACCGCGACCGCATTCGCACCATAAACGCCTATGCCGCAAACGCGCCCTCACATCGGCCAGATGCCAAACAGGCCTATTGGTTTTCACGCATTCAAGGCAAGTTATCAGGATTTCTGCGGGCGCCCCAATGGACCTTGCGACGCGCGACGGGCAGTTCAGACGTTGATTTGATGCGCAGAGCTATCGCCGAGCACCGCAGTGGCCGCAGAGGCACTGCGAAAAAGAATATGGCCCAGCTGGTCGAGGCCCATCCCAACGATGCATTTTACCGGGAGCTGCAGGGGCAAATCCTATTGGAAAGCCGCGAATTTTCGGCTGCAACAAAAGCCTATGCCAGAGCCGCCCAGCTGGCGCCCAACAATGCGCTTATCTTGGGGGGCTATGGTCGATCGCTCCTGGCGCAAAACACCAAAAATTCAAACGCGCAAGCTCTGAAAATTTTGCAAAAGGCCCGCAACCTCGACAATCGAGACGCGCGAATTTTACGCGATATCGGCACAGCCTTTGCCCGCAGTGGCCAGCAAGGACAGGCTGTTCTGGCGATTGCAGAGCGCTATGCATTGCAAGGCAATATGCAAAATGCCGCCATACAGGCCAAACGGGCCGAAGACCTCTTGCCGCGCGGCTCGGCGGCATGGCAAAGGGCGCAGGATATTTTAGACGCGGCGAAAACGCCTTAGTTGGCTGCATTCTCCACCGCGGCCGCTTCCAGGTCGAGCTGTGCCGCGCGGGTTTCCACTTGGCTGACAATATGCTCCACCATCTCGTCATTTGACAATTTATGGCTTTGCTGCCCCGCCAAATAGACCATGCCCGCGCCATTCCCACCGCCGGTGAAGCCCACATCGGTCATTAAGGCCTCTCCGGGACCATTGACCACGCAGCCGATGATCGAAAGCGACATGGGCGTTTTGATATGCTCAAGCCGGCGCTCCAAAGCCTCAACGGTTTTGATCACGTCAAAGCCCTGCCGCGCACAGCTTGGGCAGGAAATGATATTCACCCCGCGATGACGCAGGCCCAGTGATTTGAGGATATCATAGCCAACCTTCACCTCTTCCACAGGATCGGCCGAGAGGCTGACGCGGATCGTATCGCCAATGCCCATCCAGAGCAGATTTCCCAAACCAATGGCGGATTTGATCGTGCCGGACATCAGGCCACCAGCTTCGGTGATCCCAAGGTGAATCGGCGCGTCAGTGGCCTCCGCCAAGGCTTGATAGGCCGCGGCGGCCATGAAGACATCACTGGCCTTGACGCTTATTTTAAAGTCATGGAAATCATTGTCTTGTAGAATTTTAATATGCTCAAGCCCGCTTTCCACCATCGCATCCGGGCAAGGCTCACCGTATTTGTCGAGCAAATGTTTCTCAAGCGAGCCGGCATTCACGCCGATCCGCATCGAGCAGCCATAATCGCGGGCCGCTTTGATCACCTCGCGCACGCGCTCTTGGCTGCCAATATTGCCCGGGTTGATCCGCAGGCAGGCCGCGCCAGCCTCCGCGGCCTCTATGCCGCGCTTATAGTGAAAATGGATGTCTGCCACGATCGGGACCGGGCTTTCACGCACAATCTCTTTAAGCGCCTTGGAGGAGGCCTCGTCGGGCACAGAGACCCGGACAATATCCGCGCCAGCATCCGCACAGGCCTGAATCTGTGAAACGGTTGCAGCCACATCCGTGGTCAACGTATTGGTCATTGTCTGGACCGTAATGGGCGCGTCCCCACCCACCGGAACCGAGCCAACCATGATCTGCCGACTTTTGCGGCGGTAAATGTTACGCCACGGGCGAATATGATTGAGAGACATGCGACACTTTCACGAGTTAAGGTTGTTGCCTTATGACTAGGGTTTGACGCGGTCAGTTTCAAGCTCAAGCAGTAAACTATAGAGCGGCGACTGATCCTGCGGCGCGTAACGCTCATAGCTTTGCGTCAGTTTCTCCGCGGAGAGTTCAATATTTTTAGCCACACGCCCGCTGCCCCCAGCCGGACCATAGAGCGCGCCATTTACCAAAAAGAACAACGCGCTTGCATTGCCCGCCCGCTCGATCACCGCCGGCGGATCGTTGAGCGGCACCTCATAGGGCGTATGCGCATCCATGATACGCTCAAAAATGATCGACCCGTCGGCATCTTTGACCCTTAGCCAAACACCTTGAGACGAGACAAGCTGCACCGGCGCGGGAAAACTCTCGACCAGCTGTAGTGCCGCTTCAGCTTCCAGCTCTGGCGCGGGGCTGACGATATCGGCCAGAATATCTTCAATGCTCTCATCCACAAAAGCTGTGACCATGGGCGGCTCTTGCGCCGCGAAAGCGCCGCGTTGGTCTGGATCAATATTGGCGATCGGTCCATCCCGCGGCACCACAACGGGGACGTCTAAGGCCTGCGGTTGGTAGATACGGCTATAAATATCGTCGCTTTGCGCGTTTTGAACGGAAGACCCGAGAGAGGCCGCCTCGCGTGGCCGCAGAGGATCCAGATCAGAGGCCACCAATGGGGCCTGTTCAACCGGGACCATTTGCACACGTTGGATTTTTTGCACCACCGAATAGGCCCCATAGCCCAGCCCGCCGAGCAAAAGCATCAGCACCACCGAAGACACAAAAGCCCGCACATCGACCCTGTTAAAGAAACTTTCTTTCGGCGGCAAAAATGGCGTGGTGCTGGCGATGACACCGGCGGGCCGGCGGGTGATGGACGCGGCCAAGCGCTCCTCGCGGCTCAGCCGCGTGGGGAGCGCACGCTCCGACATGCCATAGATAGATTCAAATCCGCTTTCTTTACAGAACATTTCAAAGGCGGCGTCCGGATCCATACCAAGATATTTCGCATAGGAACGCACATAGCCGGCAATAAATCCCGGCGTATCAAACACGGAAGGGTCGCAATCTTCCACTCCGGCGATATATGTGGCCTTGATTCTAAGGTCATGTTGCACGTCCATGAGAGACTTGCCGCGCGTCGCACGCTCCCCGCGCATCACATCCCCAAGAGTCACCTCAAAATCGTCAAAGCCTTTCAGCTTTAACGGTTTTTTAATGTTCTTTAGGCGTGTTGACTTACGGCCAATCATGGAGCTGCCCTGCACATTTTACCCCCGGGCGCCCCCAATGGCCTCCGGACGGATAAAACATTAATATCATATCGGCGAAAAAAATATAGAGCTTCTGCCTATAATTTGGTTCAATAAGCGAGGTTTAGCCACCTTTTTCCTTCAGAAATATACATTTTCAGCATGTAACAGCTTTGATATCTCCCTAAACCAATCCGAAATGCCCCGTATTTTTGTTTGACTAACCGCGCCAATACCCAACCAATAGGCGGGAGATTCGATTTATTAAACTGTTTGGAGGCCCCATGTCCGCAGCTATGCTCGACCCCGTTTTGGCTCACATCGACGCGCACATCGACCAGACAACTGAACATCTTTTCAGCTTGCTTCGCATTCCAAGCATCTCAACGGACCCGGCCTATGGTCAAGACTGTGACAAAGCCGCGGATTGGTTGGTCGAGGATCTTAAATCCATTGGCTTTGACGCCAGCAAGCGCGCCACACCGGGTCACCCTATGGTCATTGCCCATGCCGGCTCGGAAGGGCCACATGTTTTATTTTATGGCCATTACGACGTACAGCCCGTGGATCCGCTTGACCTATGGGATCGGTCTCCTTTTGAGCCGGCTTTGGAACAGGGCGATCTCGGGCCNGTGATNCGTGCCCGCGGCGCGTCAGATGATAAGGGCCAGCTGATGACCTTCATCGAGGCNTGCCGCGCTTGGAAGGCGGTCCATGGTACCCTGCCCGGCAAAATCAGNCTCTTTTTTGAAGGTGAAGAAGAATCGGGCTCTCCCTCATTGNTNCCCTTCATGCGTGANAATGCANAAGAGTTAACCGCAGATGTTGCGATGATCTGTGACACCGGACTGTTTGGCGATGACACCCCTGGTATTGTCACCCGCCTGAGGGGGCTTTTGGGCGAGGAGTTGACCATCACAGGCCCGTCCAAGGATCTGCACTCCGGCATGTACGGCGGGCCGGCGATGAACCCGGCTCGGGTTTTGGCAAAAATTATCGCGGCTCTGCATGACGACCAAGGCCGCATCACTGTCCCCGGGTTTTACGACGGCGTGCCAGAGCTGCCGCCTGAGATTGCCGCGCAATGGGAGGGGCTTAACTTTGACCAAGACGGATTTTTGGGACAGGTGGATCTGTCCGATCTGGCCGGCGAGCAAGGGCGTAGCGCCCTGGAAATGATCTGGTCACGCCCCACCTGCGAGGTGAATGGCATCTGGAGCGGTTACACAGGTGCAGGATTTAAAACTGTTTTGCCAAGCCAGGCCCATGCGAAAATCTCTTTCCGCTTGGTTGGCCAGCAAGACCCCCATGTGATCCGCGAGAATTTCCGCGCTATGGTACGCGCCCTGCTGCCCGCCGATTGCAGCGTCGCTTTCAAATCCCATGGCGCCTCCGCCGGATCTGAAATGTCCATCGACAACCCGGCCTTTGATGCCGCGCGCGCGGCGCTCTCTGACGAATGGCCCAATCCGGCCGCCTTTGTTGGATGCGGCGGGTCGATCCCCATCGCCGGGCATTTCAAGTCGATTCTCGGGATGGATGCGATGTTGATTGGCTTTGCCCGCGATAATGACGCGATTCACAGTCCGAATGAAAAATACGACCTGCGGAGCTTTCATAAAGGCATTCGCAGCTGGGCAAGGATCTTGCACAGGCTGTATGGGTAGCCACCACCACGCCTTTGGCCAGCGATATGATCTAGTTTCATGATCTTGAAATATTGGACGAAAATGGCGCGGTTGACGGGGCTCGAACCCGCGACCCCCGGCGTGACAGGCCGGTACTCTAACCAGCTGAGCTACAACCGCGCATCTGTCTTTACAATCTCACAGTGGCGCGGTTGACGGGGCTCGAACCCGCGACCCCCGGCGTGACAGGCCGGTACTCTAACCAACTGAGCTACAACCGCCAACTGTGTGTCTTGTAGGACT
>JGI26246J51724_1001563_pt1 | contig 10357 bp, 7 predicted proteins | sample SaaInlLV_10m_DNA_FD_51724 | JGI IMG/M metagenome (IMG submission 51724) | reverse complement strand
CGGGGCGGTCCTGATTCGGACGGGGCGCTTAAGTTAACGACCGCGTGGTGTGCCGATAATCCCCAAAAAGCTTTAACTCAGATGAAGGCCGGTGTGGCATTGCCGATGGCAGATTGTGAGAGCTCGCCAGTCACCGCCCAGTTCCAATTGGGTGCAGCGATGGGCGTGCGGGGAACACCTGCCATCATTACCAGCAGCGGACAAATGATTCCGGGGTACAAGCCGGCAGACGAGCTTGCTGCCGTTCTGGGTCTGCAATAGCAGNCGCCAAATACTTTAAGATCTAACAGCAATGCAATCCGGAGTANCGAAACGTTGAACCACAACTTCCAGCGCATCGATCGGCTACCGCCGTACGTTTTTAATATTATTGGGGAGTTAAAAACGTCGGCGCGTGCTCGCGGGGAAGATATCATTGACTTTGGCATGGGTAATCCCGACCAACCAACGCCCAGTCATATTGTGGATAAACTCGCTGATACCATCCATCGCGGGGACACCCATCGCTACTCGCAGTCAAAAGGTATTCCCCGTTTGCGCAAAGCGATCTGCGACTGGTATCAGCGTCGCTATGATGTGGTGCTCGATCCTAACAGTGAAGCTATTGTCACTATGGGGTCGAAGGAAGGGCTAGCTCATCTGGCGTTGGCGACGACCAGTACGGGCGACTCCATTTTGGTGCCCAATCCGTCTTACCCTATTCACCCCTACGGTTTTGTGATTTCTGGTGCAGATTTGCGTCATGTACCCATGTCGGACGAAGCTACCTTTTTTGAGGAGCTAGAGCGGGCGATTCGCAACAGTTATCCGAAGCCGAAGATGCTAGTGCTTAATTTCCCATCAAATCCCACGGGGCACTGTGTGGAGTTGAGTTTTTTTGAGAAAGTGATTGCTGTCGCTCGTGAAGCTGGCATTTGGGTTGTGCACGATCTCGCCTATGCGGATTTATGCTTCGATGGTTACGTGGCCCCCAGTATTCTTCAAGTTGAGGGTGCTCGAGATATTGCGGTTGAGTTTTTTACGTTGTCTAAAAGCTACAACATGCCCGGTTGGAGGGTGGGATTTTGCTGTGGCAATCCCGAGCTTATTGCCGCACTTACTCGTATTAAATCCTATCTAGATTACGGTATTTTTACTCCCGTGCAGGTGGCCGCTATCGCAGCACTCGAGGGTGACCAACAGTGTGTCTCAGATATCTGTGACATGTACCGCAGCCGCAGAGATGTTCTTTGTCAGGGGCTCAATGAGGCGGGTTGGCCAGTAACCCCCCCCAAGGCAACAATGTTTGTATGGGCAGAAATTCCTGAAGCTTTCAGGGCTATGGGGTCCCTCGAGTTCAGCAAGTTATTGCTCGCTGAGGCAGGGGTCGCAGTGTCTCCCGGAATCGGTTTTGGTGAATACGGTGAAGGTTATGTGCGGTTTGGTCTTATTGAAAATGAGCACCGAACGCGTCAAGCGCTGCGGGGTATCAAAAAGGTTCTTCGTAGCGGTCCCCCCAACAACAGCAGTGGGGTTTAAAGACTATGACTAGTCTGAAAATTGGAGTCTGTGGTTTGGGTACCGTTGGAAGCGGTGTCATCAAGCTCTTTAATGATCATCAAGGTCTTATTCAGCAGCGCTGTAACGCTGATTTACAGTTGGTGCATATTGGTGCCCGTCGCGATAACGCTGATTGTGATACCAGCAGGTATCGCGTTAGCCGGGATATTTTCGACGTCGTGCGTGACCCTGAAGTGGACATCGTGGTGGAACTAATCGGTGGCACCACGGTGGCACGCGATCTAGTTACCCAGGCGATTCAAGCGGGTAAGCATGTGGTTACAGCTAACAAAGCGCTTATTGCTGAATTTGGAAATGAACTCATCGCCTTGGCAGAGCAAGCCCAAGTCGCTCTAAGATTTGAAGCCGCTGTTGCCGGTGGAATACCGGTGATTAAAGTGCTTCGCGAATCTCTGGCGGCTAATGTTGTCAGTGGAGTGGCAGGCATTATCAACGGCACAGGCAACTTCATTTTGACCGAAATGGCCAATGCAGGCCGTAGCTTTGATGATGTACTGGCAGAAGCGCAGGCGCTGGGATACGCAGAAGCTGATCCAACCTTCGATATTGATGGAACCGATGCTGCGCATAAGCTGGTGATATTGGCATCCATTGCCTTTGGTATACCGCTGGACGCCAATGCTCCCATTATGGAAGGCATTGANACTGTGACCCCTGAAGATCTTAATTTTGCCAAAGAGCTGGGCTTCTGCGTTAAGCATTTGGGGATTGCCAGGCGCTGCGGAGACGCGATTGATTTGCGGGTTCATCCCACGTTGATTCCGTCAAGTCGCCAAATAGCGCGGGTCGATGGTGTTCTCAATGCCGTTATGATTGAGGCCGACGCTGTGGGCGAAATCGTACTGACAGGGCCCGGAGCGGGATCATTGCCAACAGCATCGTCGGTATGCAGCGACTTATTGGATTTGGGAAAAATTCTCAACCACACTAAAATCGATCCCGCGCCAATACTAGGAGTGCCCAGCGATCAGCTCCAGGCACTGCCGTTGGTGCCTAGAGACGAGGTTGCTGGTGTTTGGTATCTGCGCCTAGTCGTCGAGGATCGCCCGGGTGTCATGGCGGAAATAACCGGCTTACTGAGTGAGCGTGGTATCAGCATCGAGTCGCTTATTCAGCGTCCCCCGGTCGCAGGGTCTAGCCAGGTCACGGTCGTAATACTTACTGACTCTGTGGCGTGTGGTCCGCTCGATGCAGCAATCTGTGATATGGAATCTCTGCCCGCACTCAGTGGCTCGGTGGTGCGGCTGCGAGTTGAGAGCTTTAAGGAGGTCTGAATTGCCCATCAATTACATTAGCACTCGTGGCGGCGCGCCTGCCCTCGATTTTGAGGGTGTACTTCTCGCGGGGCTTGCCGCCGATGGGGGGTTGTATGTGCCTGAGCAGTTACCGACATTTTCTAGCGAGCAGATAAAGTCCATGCGGGGTATGGACTATCCCTCGCTGGCCTTTGAAATTCTGAAGCCCTTCGTTGAGGGGTCGATTGGGTTTGATGATTTACGTCGATTGATTGACGAAGCCTATGGAACCTTTCGTCATGACGCCACAGCGCCACTCGTGCAGCTTGAACAAAATCAATGGGTTCTTGAGCTCTTTCATGGTCCCACTCTTGCCTTCAAAGACTTTGCGCTGCAGTTGTTAGGACGGCTCTTAGATCACGTTCTTGAACGTCGGCAAGAGCGTGTTGTGATTATGGGCGCCACTTCGGGGGACACCGGCTCTGCCGCCATTGAGGGGTGCCGACACTGTGAATTTATCGACATTTTTATCTTGCACCCCAACGACCGTGTATCAGAGGTGCAGCGGCGCCAGATGACCACAGTGCTGGGTGAGAATATTCACAACCTCGCCATTGAAGGTAATTTTGACGACTGTCAGGCAATGGTGAAAGCCAGCTTTGTGGCCGAGCCCTTTCTGCCTGATGGGCGGGCGTTAGTTGCCGTAAATTCAATAAACTGGGCCAGAATTATGGCGCAGATTGTGTATTATTTTTATGCGGCCCTCGCCCTGGGTGCGCCAGAGAGGACCGTCAATTTTTCAGTGCCTACGGGTAACTTTGGCGATATTTTTGCGGGTTATTTGGCTCGCAGTATGGGGCTGCCGATAGATCAGCTGGTGATCGCGACAAATCGTAATGATGTTCTTCATCGCCTACTGACCTCCGGAGAATACGCTAAGTTGCAGCTAGAGCAGTCGATCTCTCCGAGTATGGATATTACGGTGTCCTCAAATTTTGAGCGCCTGATGTTCGATCTCTACGATCGTGATGGTGCCGTTGTTAGTCAGCTGATGGACGACTTTCAAAAGGGGTCTATTCAACTGTCTGACACAGCCATCTCCAAAGCTAGAGAGCTATTTAGTAGTTACTGCGTGTCTGATGACGAGACTTGCGAGGAAATTGCCGCAATTTCTGCGCAATGTGGCTACTTACTCGACCCTCACAGCGCTATCGGTACGCGTGCGGCACGGGCTTGTCAGCGNGATACCACTCAGCCCATGGTAACGCTTGCGACCGCNCACCCAGCCAAGTTTCCAGCGGCAATTGAGGCCAGTGGTATTCAAGAGCCGGCTGAATTACCGGCGCATTTATCGGATCTCTTCGATCGCTCTGAACGGTTCACAGTGCTGCCCAACGATCTTGCTACCGTTCAGCAACACATGGTTGATGGTATTGCTAAGTAATGTTGCCCGAGCTTAAGCAGCGCGCTAAGCCGGTGACTCCAGCTTTGGCGTCGTCAGGTTTGTCGCCGCTTATGCAGCGTTTGTATGCGAACCGTGGCGTGACGACTGCAGACGAGATCGACCTCGCACTGAAAGGATTACTTCCCCCGCAACAATTACGGGGTGTAGCCGAGGCGGCGGAGCTGTTGGCAGACGCCATCGAGGGTGAGGCGAGAGTTGTCATTGTGGGCGATTTTGACGCTGACGGGGCCACTAGCTCAGCACTGGCGGTCTCAGTCTTACGGCAAATGGGGCTCAAGGAAGTCTCGTACCTCGTCCCAAACCGCTTTGAATATGGCTACGGGCTGTCTCCAGAGATCGTGGCTTTGGCAGCGGAACGCGAACCCGATTTAATTGTCACCGTTGATAACGGTATCTCCAGTCTCGCGGGCGTAGCAACGGCGCAGGGCCTTGGTATCAGTGTGCTCATCACTGACCACCATTTACCGGGTGATGAGCTGCCAGCGGCAGATGTCATTGTCAATCCCAATCAACCTGGATGCTCGTTTCCCAGCAAGTCTCTTGCAGGGGTGGGTGTCATGTTCTACGTGCTCACCGCCCTGCGCGCTGAACTTCGTAATCGAGATTGGTTTGAGCACTGCGGTATGGCCGTGCCTAATCTGGGTGATGCGCTCGATTTAGTCGCTCTTGGTACTGTCGCTGATGTTGTGCCACTTGATCGTAACAATCGTATTTTGGTGGCTGCGGGTCTGGCGCGTATCCGTGCTGGGCGTGGTCGCCCTGGGATTGATGCACTGCTAGAGGTTGCCGGTCGCAGCTCGAGTGAGTTGAACAGTAGCGATCTAGGATTCATTCTTGGCCCGCGGCTAAACGCGGCGGGGCGGCTTGAGGACATGGCTATTGGTATTGAGTGTTTGTTGGCCGAGAGTGCTTTTGAGGCTAGACCGCTCGCGCAACAGTTGGACGACCTCAATCGCGAGCGGCGTGACATTGAATCTAATATGCAAGAGGAGGCGTTGTCCCAACTCAGCGCTTTGGAAGTGGACGATAAAACGCTGAAGTTTGGGTTGTGTGTGTACAACAAGACTTTTCACCAAGGGGTCGTTGGTATTGTTGCAGCGCGTCTAAGAGAACGATACCACCGGCCCACCATTGTGTTTGCTGATGCGGGTGATGACGAATTGAAGGGTTCCGGGCGTTCTATCCCTGGGGTACATATCCGTGACGTGCTAGACCATGTGGCGACGATGCATCCAGATTTAATCGGTAAGTTTGGTGGTCACGCTATGGCCGCCGGCTTAAGTCTAAGTCGTAAAGATTTGGATCAATTTCAGGAGGCCTTTGATACTGCCGTAGCGGTGGCCCTCGAGCACGTTCCTCCGGAGCCCGTCGTGATGACTGATGGCGAGCTGGCACAGGAGGACCTAACCTTAAATAGTGCTGAGCTGATCGCTGCTGCGGGCCCATGGGGGCAGCACTTTCCCGAGCCAATGTTTGAGGGTGTCTTCGCTATAGTGAACCAACGATTATTGAAAGATAAGCACCTAAAATTTACGCTTGAGGCGGGGGGCGAAAACTTTGAGGCCATCGCATTTAATGTTGACCGCGAGTGCTGGCCCGACGATCAAATATCGCGGGTACGCATAGCGTTTCAGCCCGATATCAATACCTATCGCGGTGAGCGGCGTCTGCAGCTTATGATTCGGCATCTTTGGCCCGAAACCTGATTGCAATCCCCAGCGCGATTTTTTAATCACCAAGCCGTGTGTCGTTACTTGGTTATTTAAAATAATACCTAGGCTTTACACCTTAAGACGCCGGTAGCACCCAGGGTTAAATTAAAGCTGTCGCTGGATTCCGCTATGGCGCTTGGGGTTAGCCTCCGATAAACTTTCGCCCCCTTGAGCTGATTCGCGAGATTCCTGTGGAAGTCGCCCCCATTTTTAACCAGATTAAAGACATTCGTGAGCGTACAGATGTGCTCCGGGGGTATCTTTGACTACGCAGAAAAAAAAGATCGCCTCGCCGAAGTAGAGCTAGAACTTGCAGAGCCCAGCGTTTGGGATGAACCTGAGCGTGCACAGGCTCTAGGCAAGGAGCGCGCCTCTTTAGAGTTGGTGGTAAAAACTATTGATGACCTAGATCGCGGCAGTACCGACTCCCATGATCTTCTGGAAATGGCCGTTGCCGAGGACGATATCGACACAGCGGACATGGTGGCCTCAGATACCAGCGATTTGATTGCGCAGCTAGAAAAGCTGGAGTTTCGTCGCATGTTCTCTGGTGAGATGGACCCCAATAATGCCTATCTCGATGTTCAGTCTGGCTCCGGGGGTACAGAGGCTCAGGATTGGACTGAAATGTTGCTCAGAATGTATCTGCGTTGGGGTGAGAGTAAAGGCTTCAAAGCCAGGGTGGTTGAGGCGTCGGCAGGTGAAGTCGCGGGCCTCAAGAGTGCAACGGTTCAATTTGAAGGAGAGTACGCTTTTGGTTGGCTGCGCACCGAAACGGGTGTACACCGGCTGGTACGCAAGTCGCCCTTTGACAGTGGCGGTAGACGTCATACCTCTTTTGCATCGATTTTTGTCTCTCCCGAAATTGATGACAATATTGAAATTGACATTAATCCAGCCGACCTCCGGGTAGATACCTACCGCTCCTCTGGCGCTGGCGGTCAGCACGTGAATACAACCGATTCTGCGGTGCGTATTACCCACGAGCCGACCAATACGGTGGTGAGTTGCCAGACCGAACGTTCCCAGCACCAAAATAAAGACAATGCGATGAAACAGTTGCGAGCCAAGCTTTATGAGCTTGAGGTGTTGAAGCGTTCCGCAGACAAGCAAGCCCTCGAAGACAGCAAGGCTGATATCGGTTGGGGTAGCCAGATTCGATCCTATGTTTTGGATGATGCGCGAATTAAAGACTTGCGTACGCAGGTTGAAACGCGCAATACCCAAGCGGTTTTGGATGGGGATTTGGATAAATTTATTGAAGCATCCCTTAAAAAGGGATTGTGATGAAACCTCAGGAACAGCCTTATGAGTGACTCGGAATTAACCGAAGCAGGGGGAGCAGACCCCGCAGAAGAAAATAAGTTGATCGCTGAGCGGCGATCGAAGCTGGCATCGTTACGTGAGGCCGGCGTACAGCCGTTCCCCAACGATTTTCGGCGCACGGCGGAAGCAGAGGCGCTGCAGCAAGACTTTGAAGCGATAAGCAAGGAAGATCTTGAAGAAAAGCACGAGGTCTTTGCTGTGGCCGGGCGCCTGATTCGTAATCGAGGTGCATTTCTCCTCATTCAGGACGGCTCCTCGACTATTCAGCTGTACATCAATCGAAAAGTGCTAGATGCCGCCACCCTAGAGGCCATAAAAACTTGGGATTTGGGTGACATCGTCGCTGCATCAGGCCCCATTAATCGCAGTGGTAAAGGTGATCTCTATATCAATATGGAGAGTGCGCGTCTGTTAACCAAGGCGCTGCGCCCTTTGCCTGACAAGTACCATGGGTTGTCAGATCAAGAAATGCGCTACCGGCAGCGTTATGTCGATCTCATCGTAAACCCGGATAGCCGGGCTGTGTTTCGGACGCGCTCGGCAGCTGTGAGCTTCATTCGTCGNTTTCTCGATGAGCGGGGCTTTATGGAAGTAGAAACTCCTATGCTTCACCCTATTCCGGGTGGTGCAGCTGCCAAGCCCTTTGAGACCCATCACAATGCCCTCGATATGCCTATGTACCTGCGTATTGCTCCAGAGCTTTATTTGAAGCGCTTGACCGTTGGCGGATTCGAAAAAGTCTATGAGATAAACCGCAATTTTCGTAATGAAGGATTATCGACGCGGCACAATCCTGAGTTCACCATGCTCGAGTTCTATTGGGCTTATGCCGATTACAACGATGCCATGGACCTCACAGAGGCGTTGTTGCGTGAGTTAACTCAAAACCTTTTGGGTACGATGACAGTACCTTACGGCGAGTTGCAGCTAGATTTTTCCCTGCCCTTCGCACGATTGTCGGTGCTGGACGCAATTTATAAGTACAACCCCGATATTANACCNGAGCAAGTCGCTTCCCGAGAGCCCGCCGCAGCGGTCGCTCATGAACTAGGGATNCAAGTAAAGCCGAGCTGGGGCTTGGGTAAAATACAGATCGAAATATTTGAAGCTACGGCGGAGCATCGTCTGGAACAGCCCACCTTTATCACAGCTTATCCAACGGAAGTGTCGCCACTGGCGCGGCGTAATGATGAAAACCCCTTCATCACAGATCGCTTTGAGTTTTTTGTCGGTGGCCGTGAGATTGCCAATGGTTTTAGCGAGCTTAATGACCCAGAGGATCAAGCCGAGCGCTTCAGAGCCCAGGCGGCTGAAAAAGACAGTGGCGATGAGGAGGCCATGCATTTTGATCACGACTACGTGCGTGCCTTAGAGTATGGCATGCCACCGACGGCCGGGGAGGGTATCGGTATCGACCGACTGGTNATGCTTCTCACTGACGCAGCCTCTATTCGCGACGTATTACTCTTCCCTCACATGCGACCAGAAGATTAGCGCTGGTCGCTGGGTTGAGCGGGTGCTATCCTCGAAACACAAAANTTAAGAGCCTGACTGTTGTGCCTCATACCTGCTCACGCTTTGTCATAATAATTCTGGCGTCACTCGTTGTTTCCGGCTGTGTGAGCCCTGAATCTGCGGCCCCTGAGCCGGAGCCCGAAGTCTCTGCTGCTGAACTTAACTTACCTGATCCTCTTGCTGCTGATTGTAATTGCGAAGCGATGGTTGTCGTGGANGAAAATTATTTTGACCGCGGCGTTCGAGCCTTAGCTGCACGNGACTACGATCAGGCNGCCACCTATTTTGAACGGCATCGTGATTCGGCAGGCTCTGAGGCCCAGCGTGAGGCCGATGTTGGCATTGCCTTTGTGACGTTGATGAGTGAGGCGAGCATCGCAACAGCCGATACTGCAGCGAGTGGTGTCGATGAGCGTGCTGAGGTGATGATTTTAGCGTTGGCCGCAGTGCAGACCCTTGAAGGGCGTCTTGAGGCACTCGATGCTTTAAATAAGGCGATCTCAGAAGATTTAGAAAAGCGCGAAGAGGCGCTTAAGCGGCTTCGGGATTTGACGCTGGGCCAATAGTCGGAAGCGTTACTGTAAAGCACGACCCGGCATCGGGGGTGCTGGTCAAGCTGATCTCGCCACCTAACATGGCGCAAAAATCCTTAACGATTGATAGCCCCAGGCCAGTGCCGCCGTATTTCGTACCTGTTGTAGCCTCCGCCTGAACGAAGGTGTCGAAGACTCGCCCCTGTTGCTCGACGGTCATACCGATACCGTCATCAGTTACCGTCAATGTGAGTTGGTCTTGGCTGATCTCTGCAGCTACAACGATGGTACCGTTGTCGGTAAATTTACAGGCGTTACTAAATAGGTTGGTCACAATTTGCTGCAACTTACCGGGGTCACTGTGCATGGTGTGGCCCTCAGCACCCACGAGATTGAGTTCTAGCGTATTTTTATGTTGTGACAATAAGGGCGATAGCGCGTCGCACACCTGCAAAATATGCGCGGCTGGCTGAAAAGACTCCAGATTGATCTGCATCTTTCCAGTTTCTATTTTAGACAAGTCAAGAATCTCGTTGATCAAACCAAGTAGTTGCCGCCCGGAAATAATAATGGTGCCTAGGTCGTGTTGTACTTGTTCCCGATTAACTTCTCCAGGATCGCCCAGCTCGTCTTGCAGCATTTCACTGTAGCCAATGATGGCGTTGAGAGGCGTCCTTAGTTCATGACTAACATTNGCTAAAAACATTGATTTTGCGGCGTTTGCGGCATCAGCATCGGCTTTAGAGCTATTAACTTCTTCAATCGCCGTCGACAGCTTGCCAGACATGTCATTAAAGGTTCGTGCTAAATCTTGTATTTCACCGGCATCACGGTTCTCATCAATACGGTAGCTCAAGTCACCCGAGCCGAATCGTTGAACCCCCGTTTTTAGCCGCAAAAGACTGGAGTTGGTTGATCGAATCAGCAAAATAACGAGCAGCATGGTGACGGCGATAGTAGTAATAAAACCGATAACGGTAATCTGGTCTGTCAACGTGATGGTGCCGTCAA
>JGI26246J51724_1001561_pt1 | contig 10364 bp, 10 predicted proteins | sample SaaInlLV_10m_DNA_FD_51724 | JGI IMG/M metagenome (IMG submission 51724) | reverse complement strand
CGCATGCAATGGTGGATACGGCCTGGGCCCAAGCGGCCCTGCGAAATTTCAAAACCTCTGCCGCGGCCGAGAATAATATTGCTCTCAGGCACGCGCACATTGTGAAATTTAATATGCATGTGGCCGTGTGGCGCATCGTCTTTGCCGAAAACGTGCATCGGGCGTACAACTTCGACGCCTTCGGCATCCATTGGTACGAGAATCTGCGACTGNCGGTTATGCTTAGGTGCATCGGGGTCAGTCACGACCATTGTGATCATAATCTTGCAGCGCGCATCACCCGCGCCTGAGATATAAAACTTCTCACCGTTGATCACCCACTCATCGCCGTCGAGCACCGCGCTGGTGGCGATATTAGTTGCATCTGACGAGGCAACACCCGGCTCGGTCATAGCAAACGCCGAGCGGATTTCACCGGCTAGCAAAGGCAAGAGCCACTGCTGCTTCTGCTCTTCGGAGCCGTAACGCTCGAGCACTTCCATATTACCCGTATCCGGTGCGCTGCAGTTCATTGCCTCGGAGGCGAGACGACTACGTCCCATGATTTCAGCCAGATGCGCATATTCAAGGTTTGAGATGCCCGCGCCGCCTTGGCTTTTCGGCAGGAAGAAATTCCATAGGCCGAGCTTGCGCGCCTCTGCTTTAAGGCTTTCGAGGATTTCATCTTGACGCGGCGTATGCGACCAGCGATCACCAACGCTTACCTCGTCGTGGTAATCCTGCTCTACCGGCTCTACTTTCTCTTCTACAAACGTGCGAATTTTCTCACGAATGACGACGAGCTCATCTGATAGTCCTAAATTCATCATGGCATTTACCCTTTACTAAGTACTTTTGAAATTAATNTGAAATTCGTGATCAGCTCGCAATCGTGCCGCCGCCGTCGATAACGAGCGTCTGGCCCGTAGTAAAGCTCCCCGCTTGTGACGCGAGAAACACTGCCGCGCCGGCGATTTCGTCGGGCTCGCCAATTCGGCGCAGCGGATAGTTCTTAACCGTTGCCGCGTAAATATCTGGGTTCTCCCACAGCGCTTTTGCGAAATCTGTGCGGACAAGACCTGGCGCGATGCAATTTACACGCACATTTTTAGGCCCCCACTCGACCGCCAAATTACGCGCGATCTGCATGTCTGCTGCTTTCGATATTGCGTAGGCACCCAGTGCATCGGTTCCTTTGAGGCCGCCAATAGACGAAATNATGACAACCGCGCCGCCTCCAGATTCGGCNATNCCGGGTATCACTAACTGGCACAGGCGATGAACGCTGCCNATGTTCGCCTGCATAATCTTGTCGAANGCCTCATCAGGGATGTCTTGCGACTTGCCAAAAAAGGGGTTCAACGCGGCATTACAAACAAGCACGTCGATTTTTCCGAGCGCAGCCGTTGTCTTCTCAACCAATTGCTGAAGCTGATCTTTGTGATTGATGTTGCAGGCAACACCTATCGCCTTATCCCCTCGCGCTGTAATTTCCGCGGCGACTTCGTCGCACGCATCCTGATTGCGACTAGAGATCACAACCGTCGCACCCTGCTCTGCCATACGCTGTGCTATCGCCTTNCCGATGCCTTTTGTGGAGCCAGTAATAAGGGCCACCTTACCTTCCAGACTAAACAAACTCATACCCTTCTCTCCTGCTCTCTCTTGATTCAATGTTAAGTCGGTTTCGCGTAGCTCACGGCTCACGCTAAAGGGTCCACTCACGCTTACCCTTCGAAATACTTGTGCCGCCATCAACTGGGATGACAGTGCCATTGGTATAGGAACCTGCGCGCGAGGCGAGGTAAACCAAGATGCCAACGATTTCCTCTGGGCGCCCAACTCGATGCAGGGGGCAATCGTCTTCGATATCTGCAAGGTAGTGCTCGAAAACATGATCTGTCATCTTTGATTCNAAAAANCCCGGCGCTATCGCGTTGGCAGTAATNTGCTGAGCGCCAAGTTCGACGGCAAACGCTTTCGTAAGATGATGCAAAGCAGCCTTGCTCGCTGAATANGCGAACGTGGGCACGCGCTGCACAATGGGGACATGAATGCCGTCCATCGAGCCTATATTAATGATACGTGAGGGCGAATCAGCAGACGCCGCNCGGGCAAGCGCGGGCACTAAATCCCGTGTTAGCGCGAAAACTGCATTGAGGTTNGTGTCCATAACCTTAGCGAAGCCTGCGTCGGGATAGTCTGCGAGCGGCGCNCCCCAGTTGGCGCCGGCGTTATTCACGAGGATGTCGAGCGCNCCAAAATGCGCCTCAACCTCCGCCACGAGCGTAGCCCTTGCCTCTTGTTTGGTAACATCAGCCGCNACTGCGGCAACNTCCCCGAAAGGAGCAAGCTCTTCGAGGGCTTGGGTGCACTTNTCTTCGCTACGCGAGGCGATCATCACCTTNACGCCGTTCTGCAAAAGACCTTTGGCCATGTGCAGCCCGAGACCGCTACTGCCTCCGGTTACAAGCGCCGCCTTACCNTGAAGACCGAACAGACGGTCTAACGAAAAGTTCTCTGACTTCGAATCCATCAATCTAACCTACAGTTTCATCGGCGACGCGCACAAGTTGCTTGCCGAAGTTACGTCCTTTCAGCATGCCGCGGAACAACTCAGGCGCATTCTCGATGCCTTCACCGATAGACTCTCGATATTTGATTTTGCCTTCTTTAATCCATGCGCCTAANTGTTTGGTCGCCTCGANCCACTGGGCATGCCATTCGGTGACCACGAAGAAACGGTGCTCGGGAACGTTGTCGAGCTCTTTGAGAATATGGAATGGGGTGATGGCGCTTGCCATNTCTTCGTCGTTGTAATTCGAGACGTAACCGCAGATTGGTACGCGCGCTCCGGGGTTAAGGAGTGGCGCNACGGCGCGGGTAACATCGCCGCCCACGTTCTCGAANTAGATGTCGATGCCGTCTGGNCANGCGCGGGCAAGTTCTTCNGCAAGGTTACCCGCTTTGTAATCAATGCANTCGTCGAAGCCAAGCTCCTCTTTCACGTAGCGACATTTGTCTGGGCCTCCGGCGATGCCGACCGCACGTAGACCCTTAAGCTTGGCAATCTGACCGACAACAGAACCTACGGCACCCGACGCGGCGGCAACGACTAAAGTCTCTCCTGCAACCGGCTTGCCAACATCGGTAAGGCCGAAATACGCAGTGCGACCGGGCATTCCGACCACGCCGATATGCGCTGAGAGTGTGCCATTGTCGAGATCAACAGGCATGAGCCGAGGGTCATCGGCGTTGGCAACAATAGTCGTTTGCCAGCCCATGTGCGCAGCGACTCTGTCGCCCACCTTGTATTTATCCGATTTAGACTCAACCACAATACCAGTCGACTCGCCTGTCATTACATCGCCGACTTCAAGTGACGCAACATATGACTTCATGTCATTCATGCGGCCGCGCATATAGGGATCGAGTGACAGCCAGACAACTTTGATAAGCACCTGATTCTCTTCAAGCGCAGGTGTCTCGACAGTTACGTATTTAAAACAATCGTCGGTTGGTTCACCGTGGGGACGTTTCGCGAGTAGGACTTGAGTATTTTGCGTCATAGCAGCTCCGATAGATCGCCTTATTCGACGAATGCTTAGCAAGATTTTATCGCGTGGCCGACGGTTACTTACCTAGCCAAGCGGTCTGCTTGAACAAGGAGACTACCGTCGCTACAGGAGAGACTAACGGAGGTGCAGTGTGTCGAGCCTTCACCGCGCAAGTGGCGCGCAGCGGCGAGGGGTTGCCCTAGAGTCTACTTCACCTAAACGCGGCTAACAACCAATTCGGAGGCACCGTCGAAGGTCAACGCTAACGCCTTGCCTAACCCTTACCAACGCCGCGCCCGCGCTTTGATAGAGCTTTGATCGCGCCTTAATAGAGCGCCTGATCGACTGAGTTAACGAAGGCTTGATCTAATGTCCGGGGCAATTTCCAAGTCGAAGAAGGGGTTCTCAAATTGAGCACCTCTCCCCTGTCGATCAGTCAGCTTCCCCTCCACTGCTACCACGCAGAGCACCAACGCAATCGTTGCAAAGAATAGTGAGTGCTTGTTACGTAAAAGCGTCCTGCGCAGCACGCGCTGCAACTTAATCGATTGGCTGGTTTCGCGCTCTATTCTGTCCATGTCCTCTCCTGTGTCGTTTTCGCTTTTCATTCCGCTCGCCTCGATCAATCAGCAAACCGGCGCATCAGCGTCGCACCGGTAATGAGCATCGCCCCAAGCGCAGCACCAAAGAGCATGTCGTAACTGAGCAGACGCGCCGCCATGTCCTCGAAGCTAAACACCAAATATTGCCACGGACTGGACCGGCTCGCGATCCACGTATCAATAGTATTACTCCCTAAGACAATTTCCTCGAGAAGGCTCAGAGCCACAAGCACGCCGATAGCCCATAGCAGTGGTACGCGTGAGGCGTAGGCCGAAAACAAGAGAACCCATCCAACCGCCGGTAGCAACCAGAGCATCGCGATAAATGCCGAGAGNCCAATAAAGCCGAGNGCTACAAGCATCGCCGCAAATAACTCCTGTAGCCCATTGAGCTCAACGCCGAGGGAAAAACTATACCCTGCGACGCCAATGATCAGCATCAGGCTGCCGGCGGTCAGCACGCCCATATAGATTCCTGGGATCATCACTACGGCAGTCACCACCTTCGAAAGTATGGTGCTGCGATCGGAGATCGGCATAGACTGCCAAAAAAAATAGCTTTGCTCTTTCCGGTCCGCATAAAGACTCGAAGCAAGATAACTCGTCGCGATGCCAATGATAAAAAGCAAGTTCAGCGCGCCCGCTGAGGTAAGTAGAGGAGCAACGTCTGAGGCATTGAGACCTTCAAATCGATTGAAAAGCAGCTCCAAGCCGGCTTTTTGCCGCTCTAGGGGTAACAGCGTAAAGAGGCGCATACCGAGGAGAATAGCAACCAAAACGAGCAGGCAGGGTGCGTAGAGTAATAGGCTTCGGTTCTCTCGGATTTCGCGTAAAAGCAGTCCTCGCCAACGCCTAATCGTCCTTGGGCCTGCGGCTAAATTATCCATGAGAGGCTCCCAGCTTCGCCACAAAGACGTCGGCAACGCTCGGCGTGCTGACCCGTCCTAGGCGCTCATATCGGCTTCGATCGCCAACCCCGCGCTCGCCCTCCTCAAGCTCGAATAAATAATCCTTACCGCCTAGCGTTGCGCGCGTATAAATAGGCTTCAAACCGTCTGCTGCTGCATAGTTCTCTGCTGCTACCGCCACTTCGACGAAACGCTGTTGTAACGCTTCCATTTCAGTACTAAACACTATTTTTCCGTGAGAGATAAAGATTAAATGCGACAGCAATGATTCGATTTCTTCTACTTGGTGTGTGCTGATAACGATCGTTTGGCTGCCATCGTAAAACTGAGTAAGCAGACGGTCATAAAACTCTTGCCGATAAATAATATCGAGCCCCAGCGTGGGCTCATCAAGAATAAGTAGCTCGACATCGAGCGCCATAACAAGCGCCAGGTGTAGCTGAGTGACCATTCCCTTGGACAGTGTCTTGACGCGCTTTTTGAGGTCTATATCTGTTGTGGCGAGAAATCTCAGCGCCTTTGCTCGATTGAATTTAGGATGAACATCGTCGACATAGGCAAGCACGTCAATACAGCGAAGGCTTTTGGGCAGCACGCCCACATCGGCTATAAAACAGGCATCTTGCATCAGAGATGCTCTTGCGACCCGCGGATCATGCCCAATAACGCTGAGCTCGCCGTCGGAATCGCAGAGACCGACCAACGACTTGAGTGCAGTTGTTTTGCCCGCGCCGTTAGGCCCTATTAACCCGCAAATGGCGCCTCGAGAGATGTCGAGATCGATGCCATCAAGTGCCCTAAAGCTGCCGTATGACTTACACAGATTCCTTGCCTTAATCGCGCTTTCGGGCCGCCATTTAGCATCGAGCTTAGCGCTCTCTTGTTGCGTGTTTTCCATAATTAGTTTCCCTTTTTCACTCTCTCGCTGCTAATCCGGCAGCTGGTCTGGCAGGTCGCTCACGCGCAAGCCAAGTAGTGTTAGTCGTGTCAAAATATCCGGCCACTCGTGCTCTAGAAAATACTGCCGCTGGCTCGAAGCCAACGCCGCGCGTGCATCGACGCAGACAAACATTCCTAGCCCCCGACGCTTTTCTATCCAGCCCCCATCAACCAATAGCTGCAAGGATTTAGAGACAGTAATAGGGTTAATTCGAAGATCGGCCGACAGCTGGCGCACCGAGGGAACCGCCTCACCCTCCTGGTAAACGCCCTGCAAAATGAGGTCACGAAGCCGATCCCTAAGCTGAAGGTAGATCGGCTCGCCTTGCTTCCATTTGACTAACACTCGAATTCCTTTCTCAGGAGATTGTTTGATATAGTGTTATACCAAAGTAACACACCATAGGCAAGACTGCGAGCGCGCGACTCGTCAGACTCATTTATTACCCTGACTCATCAAGCTCTACACAAGCNTCGGTACTAAGTGTGCCGAACTGTTGGCACCACACCGCTTGCTAAAAGCGCATCGACTTCGCGGTCTTCGAATCCGAATTCCGTTAACACCTCGCGGCTATGCTCGCCGAATTTAGGTGGCAGAGAACGAAGGGAGGCTGGCGTCCGGCTAAGCTTAATTGGAGAGCCCAGCGCCTTATACCACTCTTTCTCGACAATCATTTGCCGATGCTGAGTATGAGGATGCGCCACAACTTGCGCAGTATTGTGAATCGGCCCNGAGGCGAGCCCGGCGCGCGCCAGCGTATCAGCGAGCTCCGCACCGTCGATNCGCATTAAGGCAGTCTCGAGCTCGACCTTTAGCACATCACGATTTTTGACTCTGTCGCTGTTGTTTGCAAATCGAGGATCAGCCAGAAGGTCTTGCCGAGCCACCTCCGCGCAGAGTTTAGCAAATGCTCGGTTATTACCTGCGCCAATAAATATGTCGACTGTCTTTGTCCGAAAAGTATCGTAGGGACTGATATTGGGATGCGCATTGCCTGTCGGGCCCGGNATTTCTCCAGAGTATAGGTAATTGGGTATGTGCGGATGCATGAAAGACACCGCGCAGTCGTAAAGCGTCATATCCAAGTATTGACCCAATCCCGATTTTTCTCGCTCGGCTAACGCCAGAAGAATAGCAACTGCGCAGTAAAGGCCCGTGCCCATATCTACCATGGCAAGCCCCAAGCGCACTGGCGCACTCTCGCGCTCGCCATTGACGCTAAACCATCCTGCCATCGCCTGAACAATCGCATCGTAGCCTGGGAAGCCGCCCCAGGGGCCATCCGCGCCGAAACCACTTACCCGGCAATGGATGAGCTTAGGAAAGCGCGCGCGAAGCACCTCTTCAAATCCAAGACCCCAGCCTTCCATTGTCCCCGGCTTATAGTTTTCGACTAAGATGTCGGCGGACTCTAAAAGGCGCAGCAGAACTGCCTGACCTTCGCTACACGAAAGGTCTAACGCCATCGCGCGTTTATTGCGATTCACGGCTAAATAGTAAGGCGCATCCTCATCGTGAAACGGAGGCCCCCAGTCTCGAGTTTCATCTCCGCGCGGAGGCTCGATCTTTATCACCTCCGCCCCATGATCCCCAAGAATCTGCGTACAGTAAGGACCGCCCAACACTCGCGTCAAATCGATAACAACCTTACCCTTCAACGACCCTTCGCTGTCACTATTCAGCATTCATTTCTCTCCTACCCATTGCGCCGGCGAAGCAAAACCTTTCGCCTAGAGCGCTGCAGGATAGAGCAGCCGCAGTAACGCTTCAAGCAGCGACGCTAATCGAGATGTTCTGCAAGCAACCCCTCAGCCAAAATAATCTCGCGAAGCAGGCGCAGACTTTCAATCTGTATCTGCCTCACCCGCTCTCGAGTCACACCAACATCTTCACCAATTTTGTCGAGGGTTTCTTCGTCATGGCCGTCTAACCCAAATCGGCGCACAATTATTTCGTATTGCCGCGGCGTAAGGCATTGCAGCCAACGAACCAATGCTTCGTTTCTTGCGTCGAGTTGAAGCACGCGATCGGGCTCCCTCTCCCGACTTCCTCGCAGGCTATCGACAAAAAAATCAGCAGACCCCTCGGCGAGCGGCGCATCCGCAGAAAAGGTCGGCTCGTTTAGCAGCTTAAGCCGCTCTATGTCGGCACGTGTTTTTTGTGTTTTCTGCGCAAGCTCAGCGCTGGTTATTGGTAAGCCCGCCTCAGTAAAATTCTCCCGGTCTATTCTCATCATGGCGCGCATTTCTTTGACGACATGAACTGGCAGCCGAACAGTCCTCGCCTGATTCATCAACCCCCGCTCGATAGTTTGGCGAATCCACCACGTGCTGTAAGTAGAGAACCGGTAACCTAGCTCCGGATCGAATTTACCTACCGAATGAATCAGACCAAGATTCCCCTCTTCGACCAGATCGGCGAGAGCCATCCCCCTGTGCATATAGCGTTTTGCAATATTTACGACAAGCCTTAAATTACTCTCGATTAGTTTTCGCCTGCCCGTCTCATCTCCCAACAAGGCCTGACGAGCACAATGGCATTCTTCTTCTGCAGTCAGTAATTNTGGCTTTCGGATGTCGTTGAGGTAGGTAGTCAGCGAATCGCTTGCAAGAGTCGCTCNCTGAGAGCTGACCGAGGAGGTCGCTTGTGCCGGAATGCCTTTAGTCTTTTCGTCGCCGCNCTCTTTCCCATTACCATCATTCCTGTAGTCCACGCTCAGCTCCATTGATTCGTTAGATCATTCCAGAACACCATCGTCTGTCACTCTGAGTATAGGAGCTAATCTGGACAAGAAGAGATTTATGCGAAAGAAAAACGAAGAAGTGTGACACAGTAAATGGTGACTTATGGTTGACAACTCAGAGGCGAGAACAGAATAAACCTACGCCTTCGGCGGGATCTGGCGCAGGAGCGCTGGCAGAAAGTACTCGGCAACAAGGACAGGCTTAGCGTTAAGAAAAAACCAGCTGCGTCTCCCCCAACTCTGTTCGGCAATCTCTTTTACCTCTATTTCTGAACGCGAAAGCTCCGGCTGACTAAANAGATATTCACCTAACGGCCTCGTGCCCAATCGGATGATTTGTTCTAAATCACCGCCTAGAGAATGNGTGGGTATGAGGGTATTTGCGAAAACCCAAGGCACTCCGTTACCGAGCAAAACAACGCGGCGAGACCAAAAACGATGCTCTGGTGCTACGGGACCAAAGCGCGACCTGAACCGTAACTCAGGAAAAACGAGCCACGATTCGTCGACGACCTCGACTGCGAATTTGCCCTCGCTTAAGGTTTTGAGTCTTGCAGTAAGCGACCCAGAATCGAACAGCCAATCTCGGGCGTTCGCAGGCATAGCGGTGACAGCCTCACCCGCGACCGGCCANTCAGCCTTCTCGGTTATAGACNGGCTACCGCGAACGAACCACTCGACCAGTGAAGACGACTCTGAGCCTGNAATGTCAGCTTGTGAGGGACTGCGGTAAGACACAATATTCTACTGTTGCAGAAAGAGAGCAATATTCTATCGCCCCCTCGCCTGGCAGTCGAATCCTCTTANCCTAAATCAGGGTAATTACCTTGTCTGATAACGCTGCAGCGTCTTTATCACGACAGTTATTACCCGCCTATTATCCGCGCGCCCCTGTGTGGAGTCATTACTCGCAACAGGCTGGGACTCGCCATACCCTCGGGCGGAAACTCTACTCGCCGCGATGCCGTATCTGCCCACTAATTCTGCCATGACAGACTCTGCTCTGCGCTGCGAAAGACCTAAATTATACAGATCAGTTCCACGGCTATCCGTGTGCCCTTCGAGCTCAACCACCCTGTCAGGATACTGCTCCATAAACCGCGCCACGCTCTCTATCTCGGGCAAGTATTGCTCTTTNACCTCAGCACGATCGAAGTCGAAGTTAACCAATAGTTCGATGCGAGCCACCTCTTCTATCGCTATCGGGCAGCCGTCTTTATCAACCGCATAGCTTAGGGGTGTGTCGGCGCAGAGATCCTGAGCATCCCGCACTCCATCTCTATCGGCATCGGCAATCTGCGTAGATGCATCTGGCTCATTCGGTTCCCTCGCCTGCGGCAGCTCCTTGACTAGCGCAGCTTTCTTTGCGGCTCCCCCAAAGCGATAAACAAGCGTGGTATCAATGCCGAAATCTTGATCTTCAAAATCACGCCCCAGCGCATAGTAATTCCGGATAGACGTCCGCCATGTCCAACGCTCGTTAAGNGGCAATCTTAGGCCTGCACCAATATCCCAGATAGAGTCGTTGTCACCNTCGATATTACTATTGCCCAAGCCGCTCACGACAAAGGGTTTGAACTTACCTAGATCGAAATCGAGCCCATAGAAGACGTCGACTTTCCATAAGTCTTGATC
>JGI26246J51724_1001556_pt1 | contig 10372 bp, 8 predicted proteins | sample SaaInlLV_10m_DNA_FD_51724 | JGI IMG/M metagenome (IMG submission 51724) | reverse complement strand
CCTCAAATTTTGTTTTATTTTGTGGTCTGAGCTTAACCGACTCAGTCTTGAATTTACACGGTACTGTTTTGGCGGCCGGCGCCTAAGTGCGTCAAACGCTGCTGCCCCGAACGTTTTTCAACACATTTTCTTAAACATTGGCGACCGGTTTTTAGACTTCTGAACAATTATTGCCCCCGCGTGGCCCAAGTTGCCTATCATGGCAGTAGAGCTTTGTAAGCGTCGAGAATTGAGGAAAAAAGTCCATTGCAGTCCGATATAGAAAATCTTAGAGGCGTGATGCGAAAGCACGAGCGGATATTGGTCATTTCTGGCGCGGGTATTAGCACCAATTCTGGAATTGGCGACTACCGGGACCAAAAGGGTGACTGGAAAAGAGTTCAACCAGTTAAGCACCAAGCGTTTATGGCCAGTCATGAGTGGCGGCAGCGGTATTGGGGGCGCAGCCAGCTGGGTTATCCGTCATTTTTGCAAGCACAGCCCAATGAAGGTCACCAAGCGTTGGCGCAGTTAGAGGCCCAAGGCAATGTGTTTGCGCTGATCACACAGAATGTGGACCGGCTTCATCAAAAGGCCGGGCAGCAAACTGTCATTGATTTGCACGGTCGCCTCGATCAGGTGATCTGCACTGCGTGCGGTCAATTGGAAGCGCGTGACGACATTCAGCTTTGGCTAGAAGCCCACAATCCTAGCCTGCAAGCGGAGTCATTTGTGCCTGCGCCAGATGGCGATGCAGATTTGGAGGTGGAGTTTTCGCAAATACAGGTTCCGGGGTGTTCGCTCTGCGACGGCATTCTCAAGCCTCATGTTGTGTTTTTTGGCGATTCGGTGCCCAAGCCCGTTGTCGAGCAGGCGTACTCTTGGGTAGCCCAAGCCGATGCGGTTTTGGTTGTAGGCACTTCACTCATGGTCTACTCAAGCTACCGCTTTGTGCGTAGGGCGAATGAGCGCTCAATACCCATTATCGCCATCAATAACGGTGTTACTCGAGCGGATGAGCTGTTTGCAATGAAGGTGAGTGGCGATTGCTCTGAGCTTTTGCGCCAGTTGGTTTAGTGCACCTTTTTAGATTTATGCAGGTCTATCCAAGTCTGTGCAAAGGAAGAAAAAAGAGTACAGTTGCAGCGTCTCGGTGGCTTTTGTGTAAATACTTCTGTCATGCAGAAGCTCAATAACTGTGCAAATTTTTGAGGGTGAATAGTGATGAGATCCGTTAACTTTTCTCGCTTTTTACAACCGAGTAGTCAACGACTGGGGGCGTGCAATGCTCAATGGGCAATTGGCAAATCTACGAGTTCCTGCGTGATGCGAACTGGGCCCATACTGCTGGCAGTGCTGATCAGCAGCCTTTGGGTCAGCCCATTAGCAATGGCCAATGCCAATGCCAACGCTAATGCTAATACTAATGGGCAGGGTGAAAGCCGTACTACTTCCGATGATGCGGCGGTAGATAATGGTGAGGCAGACCCTGAACTCACACTTGAAGAGATTCTTAATCAAGACCCGCAAAAAGAAGACTATGTGGAAGAGCGCAACTGCATATCCGCCCATAGAATTCGCAACGTTAAAGTTCTAGACGAGCACCATGTTATTTTCAATATGCGCCGCAACAAGCGCTATTTGGTGCAGTTCAAGCACCGCTGTTTTGGGCTTAAACCCAATCAACCTGTTAGTTATGAAGTGAATTCCTCACAAGTGTGTAAGTTTGATTCCATTCAAGGGTTAGAGAATTTTGCTGGGCGTCTACAGGCAGGTCAGCGCTGCAGAATATCGGGATTTCAAAGCATCTCCGAAGAGCAGGTAGCAGTGCTTAAAGAGACGCTAAAGAATGATAGGCAGCGCGCTCGCGAGGAGCGCAAAGCCAGGCGCGAGGCCGAACACAAAGCGCGTAAGGCCAAACGCAAGGTCTAGGCCTGCACTAGTTGTTAGCGCCAGCGTTCTAGAACGCCAGCGATCTTGAATCTTAGCGATCTAGGACGATNTCCGCCAATTGCTGAAGCTCTACAACGCTACGCGCAGAAACATTCAGCGAAGTGACCGGGGTTTCATCCCAAGCTTGCAGACGATCTTTAATTTTGTCTACCGACCCTACAAGGGATATTTCATCAGCCAGTGCAGTAGGTACAGCCATCGCGGCCTCGTCCTTTTTGCCCGCTAAATAAAGATCTTGGATCTTTTCAGCTTCAGCCTCAAATCCCATACGCCCAATTAACTCTTTGTGGAAGTTGCGATCTTTAGCGCCCATGCCACCAATGTACAGTGCCAGCATATGCTTAATGGGAATCAGCCCCTTTTCTTCATCGTTAGTAATGTTAACAACAAGTCCTTGAGTGACCTCAAAGTCTGCTTTGGCATTAGAAAGGGACGCCGAATAAACGTCTTGTCTGAACGGCGAGTAGTACAAGGGTAACCAACCGTCCGCAATTTCGGCTGCTAGCGCTACGTTCTTCGGTCCCTCAGCGCCCATCATAATAGGTAGGTCTGCGCGTAACGGGTGCACAATAGGCTTTAATGGTTTGCCCAAGCCCCAAGATCCTTCGCCAGTAAATGGCAGTGGATAGTGTTCGCCGTCATTAGAAACGGGGTTTTCTCGCGCTAAAACCTGACGAATAATGTCAATGTACTCACGGGTTCTAGCCAACGGTTTGGAGAAAGGCGCACCGTACCAACCCTCAACTACCTGCGGGCCAGATACACCTAGGCCAAGAATCATTCGGCCATTGGAAAGGTGATCCATAGTCAGCGCAGCCATGGCCATGGCAGTTGGCGTGCGTGCAGAAATTTGGCAAATACCTGTGCCCAGACGAATTTTGCTGGTTTGCGCACCAATCCATGCGAGAGGTGTAATGGCATCACTGCCATAAGCTTCAGCGGTCCACACTGAGTCGTAACCCAACGCCTCGGCTTGTTGCGCCATTTGAATATGGTGGGTGGGCGGAGTTGATCCCCAATAACCCAACATCAGTCCTAATTTCATATCACTCATTGTCCTCTCCTCATTTCATTTGGCAGATTGCATTCCACGCCTCTGAGCGATTTGCCCAGAGTCTTTCAACTCTGCCCTTCAATTCTGTTTTTTACCTCAGCGTTTTAACGCTACCTTTCGACTCTTTTCTCAATTACAGAGTGCAGCTATGTGCTAGCCCCATGGCCATTTGCTGCTTTCTGCCGGTCAGCTAGGGTCTCTAAGTTGGCCTGGTGACTCTCACGATCTATTTTATAATGGGAGACAATCCAAATCGCAAATAGACAAAGCGAGCAATATAGTGGCAGGAAGAAGGTGGCTAGGTCGTAGCGAATCTCCCAAGTGACTTGGGTCACCGAGGTAATACTGTCCAGGCCAACCAGAGAAACGATGGTGCCCGCTGAGATAATGCCTCCTGCTGATACGGCTTTGTAAGCAAAGCCTCGAGCAGCGTAAAACAATCCTTCAGAGCGCCGCTGGGTATGTACTTCGCTGTCTTCAACTACATCGGCCATCATTGAGTCTAGTAGTACGCCGCCGATCACCAGCCCAACGACTTCTGCAACGATAAACATGGAATAGCAGGCTAGGCTCAGCCAGCTGCCCATTTCGGGCCAAATACCGCTGAGCAATAAGATGTAGGGTATTGGGTACAGGGCGAGTCTAAAGAGCAGTGCGCAAATGGCCGTGCGCGGTTTACCGTAGCGGGTTGCAAAATACGGGGTTGCCCAATAAGCGATGATGGGTGAGATTAAGACGCAGATGCCTGTCGTGGCTATTTGATTGCCGGAAAAACCAAAGAAATAGACGGTGTTGTACAGGTAAAGGGCGGTGCCTAAGCCGCCTGCAATACCGACGACTAAGCCGTAGCCGAACAGTGAACCAAAGTTACGGTTTTTGACACTTTGAAAAATCTGACCAATTTCTTTAGCGATTTCATTAAGCTTAAATGTATCGCTAGGTCTTTCTAAGCCGGCTGCGATTTTTTGCGTGCCTAAGGCAGACATGATAATTGTTCCCGCAATAACGATTGCGCCAACGGTTCCGTAAATTGCGTAGCCGGTGGCAGACGCCACGCCGTATGCGCCCACCCAAAAGAAGAAGTTCACCGTATGAATGCCATTGCCCCCGTACCAGCCAAAGCCATGCCTTAAGGCAAGCCAGCGATTTCGTTGATCATAGTCTTGCTCTAAATCAGGCAGCAGTGCCGTAGACGGCACTTCAAACAAGGTAGTTCCTGTGCGTATCAGCAGAGCTAGGGTGAGGATGTACCAGAATCCAGTCATTGGTGTGTCGATATCAATCACGGGGTTAAACAAGGCATAAAATGCGAGGGGAAATATGACCAAACTCGAGTACATAAACGGGTGTCTGCGACCATACTTAGAATTGGTTTTATCTGACCAATGCCCAAGCAGTAGATCCGAAACCGAGTCCCACAGCATGGCAATTGCCAGCGCAATAGCGGCCAGGTATCCGGGAATCCCCAGCACTTGGTTTGCGAAAATAAGTAGTAAGTAGCTAAAGGCGTTATCTTTGATGCCATAAGCCATAGATGCTGAACCGTAGAACCAAAATACCGGGCGTTTTTCTAACGGTGTTGGATCGTAGTCGTTTGCGTTATTCACGAGGCTCTCCCCTATTATTATTATTTTTCCTCGCCCTTAAGTTAGCATTAGTTGGGTAAATTAAGTCAAATTTTGCCCACTGGGTTGCAACGGCTGTTGAGGGTTTTAGCGCTCTATTTTTGCTCGGTTGTTGAGCACGTTTAGGGCCTAGGCTATAGTCCCTGCCACCAGCCTAGCCTTAAAAGTAGGGGCGTTACCGCCTAGTTATGAGCAAATTAACTTTGCCAGCTTCACATCGATCTCCGGGTACCAGTGGTTACAGTACTCAAGAGGTAGCAGATCTTCTCAATATTGGCCCAGATCATATACGCCACTATGTGCGCAGGGATCTTCTTAAGCCTATGCGCAACGGTCGCGGGCACTTTCGTTTCTCTTTTCAAGATGTGGTTTTTTTGCGTACCGCGAAGGCCTTGCGCGATGCCTCGGTGGGCGTGCGACGTAGCTACAGAGCATTAACAAAATTAAAGGCTGAACTCGCACAGTTTAAATCCCTCAGTTCTGTGCGCATTTATGCGGACGGCCACGTGGTGGTTGTGCGTGACGATGACAAGGCTTGGGAAGTGGAGAGCGGCCAACTCACCATGGATTTTTCTGTTCAAGCCTTAGCAAAAAATGTGGCGCATTTAGCCCGTGCCAGCGCTGGCGGTGGTAAGCCGCTTGACGAATTGGACTCAGACGACTGGTACAACCTAGGCTTAGATCTTGAAGAGGTAGATCCAAAGCAAGCGCCAAACGCTTATCGTGAAGCTGTGCGGCTGGACGCGCAAAATGCCGACGCGCATGTGAATTTGGGCCGGCTTTATCAGTTAGAGGGCGATGTGCGCGGGGCTAAACGTCATTACGAGCTGGCGCTGGCCATTGCCCCGACTCATGAGCTGGCTAACTATAATTTAGGTACGGTGTTTGATGAGTTAGACGACCTTGATAGGGCCGTAACCTATTACAGGAAGGCGCCGGACATTCCTGATGCCCACTTCAATTTATCGCGGTTGCATGAGCTGGAAGGGGATGAGTTCAATGCGCGCAGACATTTGCGCATGTACGAAAATCTTTTGCAGGATCGAGATTAGCGGCCACTAATGGCGATGATCAAATAGGAAGAGGGGTTTCCGTCCAGCAAGCTTTGCTGATTCAAGGCCGGCTCACGCCCGCTCAGGTAAGTGGCCTCGACCAAGCGCAAAACGTATAACAAGAACTCATAACTAGAACTTATAACTAGAACGTATAACTAGAACCCAAAACTCCGAGCGCAACGCTGCCTGGGTGTGTGGCTGTTAGTCGGACTTGTCTTTCTTGCGCACGTAGAGCACCAGTTCATGGTGTACCAATTCATAGCCGTGTTCTTCAGCAATTTCGTGTTGTAGCGCTTCAATGCGCTCATTTACGAACTCGGTGACATGGCCATTGTCCACGTCAACCATGTGGTCGTGGTGTCTTTCAGCAGCTAGCTCGTACACCGAATGACCGTCGTCGAAATTATGCTTGTCGACAATGCCTGCGGATTCAAATTGCGTGAGCACTCTGTAAACCGTGGCAAGGCCAACGGTTTCATCAGAACTCAGTAGCTGCTTGTAGACGTCCTCGGCGCTCATATGGTGAGGTGTTGAACCTTCTAATACTTCCAAAACTTTAAGTCTTGGTAAGGTAACTTTGAGGCCTGCTTTTTTGAGGTCTAATCCGGGCACTGATATGTCCTGTAAATATGTAATAGGGCGTATTGAAAGCGAACGATACTTGGCCTTGGGCCTCTTTACCACCTCAGTCTGAGCCTTGTTGATGCCGACATAAAACAGTGAGTAAAGTGCGTTTTGAGCGTGCGTTTGCTTCTCTAAACTTTGGTAAAATTGGGCCAGTTTTAGTTAGCTTGGACTTGTTAGGCCTTTTTCCGCAAGGAATTCATCGTTGTAAAGGCGAGACTGATACTTGCCGCCATCATCGCAAAGAATTGTGACAATCGTGTGACCGGGGCCCAAAGTTTTGGCAGCTTTCACTGCGGCGCCTAAGTTAATGCCTGAGCTAGAACCAAAGAACCAACCGTCTTCGCGCATTAGTCGGTAAACCATGTCCACCATTTCTTGGTCTGTTACTTGTACCGCGCTGTCTATTACTGCCTGTTTTAGGTTTTCCGTGATGCGAGAGTTGCCAATACCCTCTGTGATGGACGGCCCAGGGGTCATGGTGGCTTCACCGGTGCTGACCCAGTTATACAGTGCGCTGCCCATGGGGTCAGCCAAAATAATCTGCATGTTTGGATTTTGTTCTTTCAGGTAGGCAGATGTACCGGCTAGGGTGCCGCCAGTACCCACCGCGCAGGTGAACACATCTACCTTGCCGTCTGTCTGCGCCCAAATTTCAGGCCCAGTAGATTCATAGTGAGACAAAGCATTGGCAGTGTTGTCGAACTGATTGGCCCAAATAGCGTTGTCTAGTGTGGCTGCATATCTGCCCGCCTGCTTTTGAAAATTGTCTTCGTTGGCGTAAGGAACAGTGGGCACAACGCGCACTTCAGCGCCTAGGGTGCGCAGCAGATTGACCTTTTCTGTGGACTGGTTGTCGGGCATATAAATAATGGTCTTGTAGCCGCGGCTGTTACACACGTGGGCAAGGCCTATACCCGTGTTGCCGGCTGTGCCTTCAACCACCGTGCCGCCTTGCTTCAGCGCGCCACTGGCCTCGGCAGCTTCTATCATCCACAGCGCGGCCCTATCTTTTACTGAGCCACCCGGATTCATAAATTCTGCTTTGCCCAAAATTTCGCAGCCCGTTTCTTCGGACAGGCTGTCTATTCTTATGAGCGGGGTGTTTCCAATAGAGCCGGTGAGTCCGTTGAGGATGGGCATAAAATTTCCGAAAATTCAAAATACAGCAGGCTATTCTAGGGTGACCCTTGCACTTGAGTAAATGGCCTAAAGCAAATGACCCTGTTTAGGCCACCTTCATTGATTTGCTTTGAAAATGATTCCGGTCAGCTGAATGTCAAATTGAAAGGCAAATGGAAAGGCAAATTGAATGTTGGCGTAATTCGCTCTTTAATGGAGTTCTAATGCGGGGCGAGATTAGAAAAACGCTAGCAACAGCCACTAATGACCTCTAAAGAATAGAACACTGCGTGATGTCTGCGGCCAAACCTTGATACGCCCACGTTCTTAAACGGGAGAAGCAAATGAACGAAGCTCAAATAGACACCTTAAAAGCTAATGGCCTGTCCGTAGATAAAGTCGAGCAGCTACTAACACGGGCGGCAAAAGAGGTGGAGGAAGGCTTGCTACCGGCGGCGCAAATTGCATTAGCGAAAGACAATAAAGTCATCTTGTCAGCGTCTTTTGGTCAGGCTAACGAAAATTCCTTAACCTGTATATTTTCCGCCACTAAAGCAATTACCTCCTCCGCTGCGTGGCTGCTCATGCAGGAAGGTAAGCTCAGTGAAGACGAGTTAGTCGCAGACATAATTGCCGAATTTGCCACCAACGAAAAAGATCAAGTGACAGTGGGCCAACTGTTCTCGCACACGGCGGGATTCCCATCTGCGCCGTTTGCGCCATTGGACTGGGACGATATGCAGGCGCGTATGTCGCGCTTTGCTCGGTGGCGTTTAAATTGGCCTTCGGGTTCCAAGTTTGAGTATCACGCGTCCTCTTCCATGTGGGTGATTGCAGAGCTTATTGAGCGTCGCAGTGGTATGGGGTTTAGAGACTTTGTGCGCACTCGGATTATTGAAGCATTAGGGTTAGCAGACATTTATGTGGGCCTGCCCGATGCCGAAAACCACCGCGCGTTACCTTGTGCCTACGTCGGTGACCCACTCACCGCTGAAGACTACGGCAAGATGGGTATGCCGGTACCGCCTGAAACAGAGGTAACTGAGGCCGCTATCTTGGCCTTCAATCGCCCAGAAGTTCGCGCCGTTGGCGTACCCGGTGGGGGCGGCTTTGCCACGGCTTCTGCTCTTGCGCTGTTTTATCAGGCGCTGTTACATGGTGGAAACGACAAAGCAACGCTATGGCCGGAATCTACATTGACAGATGCGCGGCGTATTCGTTCTGGCGACTTCACTGATGCCTTATTCAAGAAGCCCGCAAACAGAGCGTTAGGGCTGATTATAAGTGGCGATGACAGCCGCCGCTTTAGAGGCTTTGGTCGCTCAAATTCACCCTCCGCCTTTGGCCACAATGGCGCGGGTGGGCAGTTGGCGTGGGCAGACCCAGAAACCGGCCTATCGCTCGCCTATGTAACGCCAGGTCATGATCGCAACGGCATTCGCCAAGGCAGTCGTGGGGTGGCTATAAGCACCTTGGCAGCAGAGTGCATGGCATAGTCAACAGGTGGGGTTAACGCGCCCGGTCCTGTGACTAAATCTATTTAGACGCCCTTCGGCGTCTTTCGTTTGGAGCTAGACGCCACTTGGCGTCTTTTGTTTGGTGCTAGGAGAAAGAAATGACTGATTTTCGGCTTGGATGCTCAGTTTTAGTGTTATCCCTTGTCAGTGGCTGGGCTGTTGCACAGTCTGGTTCACAAGGGCATTCATCTGCTCAAACCCAAAGGGTTATTGAGCTGGTTGAAAGCCAGCGCGAGCGTTCTGTCGCCATTGCAGATGAGCTTTGGCAGCTAGCCGAGATGGGCTATCTGGAGACCCGCAGTAGTCAGTCGCTGCAGGATTATCTGGGCGAACATGAATTTGATGTGGTGCAGAAAGTTGCAGATATTCCCACCGCCTTTGTTGCAACCTACGGCAGCGGCGGCCCAACCATTGCGATTCTGGCTGAATTTGACGCACTGCCCGGGTTGAATCAAGGCGCGGTAGCTAGTCGCCAGATCACCAAGCAAGACGCTGCTGGCCACGCCTGCGGTCATCACCTGTTTGGTGCAGCATCAACCACAGCAGCTGTTGCATTAGCAAAGTGGTTAGACGAAACCGGTACGCCAGGCACCATTAAGCTGGTGGGCACACCCGCAGAAGAGGGGGGTTCTGGCAAAGTCTATTTAGCCAGAGCTGGCGTATTTGACGATGTAGATGTGGTACTGCACTGGCACCCAGGTGACAGCAATTCGGCCTCGCCTTCTAGCAGCACGGCGAACAAGTCTGGACGCTTTACCTTTCATGGACAGGCAGCCCATGCAGCCTCCGCACCNGACCGGGGGCGTTCAGCGTTAGATGGCGTTGAAGCCATGAACTATATGGTGAACTTGATGCGCGAACACGTACCGCAAACCAGCCGCATTCATTATGTAATTACCGACGGCGGCGACGCCCCAAATATTGTTCCAGAACGTGCTCAGGTTTATTACTACGTTAGGCATCCAGAAAAAGAGCAGGTGGTGAAATTGTTTGAGCGCGTATCAACTGCCGCAAAAGCCGCCGCCTTGGGTACAGACACGCAGGTAGATATTGAAGTGATGCACGGCAACTATGCAGTGTTGCCCAATTATACATTGTCGCGCTTGGTATATGACAATTTACTTAAGCTAGGTGGTGTTACCTACAGCCCCCAAGAGCAAAAGTTTGCAGAAGAAATTCGCCAATCATTGCCCGGTGCGAGAAAGGCGCTGGGTTCGCAAACACAAATTCAACCTTATAAATTCCGCCAAGGCATGGGTTCAACGGATGTGGGTGATGTGAGCTGGCTTGTGCCCACGGTAGGTTTTAGAACAGCAACATGGGTGCCGGGTACACCGGCCCACAGTTGGCAGGCGGTAGCAGCGGGTGGCACCAGTATTGGGCATAAAGGCATGCATTTGGCCACTAAGCTGTTGGCCAAAACCGCTGTGGATTTGTTGCAAA
>JGI26246J51724_1001554_pt1 | contig 10374 bp, 6 predicted proteins | sample SaaInlLV_10m_DNA_FD_51724 | JGI IMG/M metagenome (IMG submission 51724) | reverse complement strand
TTTATTGCCGGACAAGTTGATGACAGCGCCACTGAGTCTGTCATCCCACTTCGACCGTTCGACAGGCTCGCGTTCGCCGAACTGCGCTACGAGGCCGGCAAGGTATTTGGCTCGGCCGTGTTGGCAAGTCTCGATACTGGAGTTGATTCGCTGCGCTTTGCCGCCCACAAGGCCGCTGGACAACTTGTTGCGAGTGGCCCTCTCACGCCCGATCACACCATTCATACGAAGCCCTTTGGTGCGGTTTTTCCGCAGAGCCCTGTTGCGGGACTGCGCAGTTTCTGTTCAGACTATTCCGATTATTTCGGCGTACATGCGCATCCCGAACATCGCTGCTTAGACCTCATGCCCCGCTTTGGCGTGTGGATCGAGCGTGGAATCGTCAGGTTCGCCCCAAGCCTCAAAAGGTTAAAAATTGTCGAAGATATTGTCGCCCATACTATTCCGGCTATTCTTACCGGTGAGCGGTTAGGTGGCTGGCGGCCGCTGCCAAGAACGGACCTGTTTGATGTTGAATACTGGGAGCTGGAACAAGCGAAGCTTAAGTCTACGTCGACCGCTGCCGATCCGTCGCGCGAGCTTGAAGGCAAAGTTGCACTGGTAACAGGCGGTGCGTCGGGTATTGGCCATGCAACGGTTCTGCGCCTAGTTGCAGCAGGCGCTGTGGTTTGCGCACTCGACTTAGATGAGTCGACAGAGACTCTTTTCACAGGGTTGCCAAGTGTCTTGGGTATCCGCTGTGATGTAACCGATAGCAAGCAAGTAGACTCAGCAATCGATGCTTGTGTTTCCCAGTTTGGCGGCATAGATATAGTGGTTAGCAATGCTGGCTTTTTCCCTTCTAGCCAATCGCTCGCGGAGCTTGGGGATGAGGAGTTGGCGCGCTCGCTTGCACTGAATCTCACTGCTCACACCCGCCTCTTGAAGCTGTGTATTCCGCTTCTAAAGCTGGGATTCGACCCGGCGGTGGTGTTTATCGGTTCCAAGAATGTGCTGGCACCTGGCCCCGGCGCTGCAGCGTATTCAGCGGCTAAAGCAGGACTTGCGCAAGTCGCTAGGATTGCCGCGCTCGAGTTGGGTGGGCAGGGGATTCGCGTGAATACACTGCATCCCGATGCGGTGTATGACACGGCGCTGTGGACAGATGAGCTGCTTGACGCGCGCGCTAGCGCTTATGGAATGAGTGTCGAAGACTATAAACGTAAAAATGTGCTGCGCACCGAAGTAACGTCGGCAGACGTTGCCGAAGCAATTTTCTTATTCGCAGGCACGCGGCTCGGCAAAACAACTGGCTCTCAGATACCAGTCGATGGAGGCAATGATCGAGTCATTTAGCGGTATTCCTGCGGGCGCCAACCAATCGCCGCACACGTTGACTATTCGCTTCGATGTAGAGGTCGGCCGCGTCGTGATCATTGATCAGACACGCCTGCCGCATGAATGTGTTGAGGTTGAGCTGAAGACGTCAGCCGATGCCTGTCACGCTATCTCCTCAATGCAGGTGCGCGGTGCGCCGTTAATAGGCGTAACCGCTGCCTTCGGCGTGTATCTTGGCCTTCGCGGCAAAGACGATGAAACCGCACGCAGTCTCAGCGCGTCGGTAATCGAGGCCCTCGCCGCTACGCGCCCGACGGCCATCAATCTGCGCTGGGCATTGGACAAGATCGAGACTCGCCTCGCGCGCTGTGAAAAAAACCTAGCCGAGATAGCGTTGCAANCAGCGCTTGAATTGCACGCCGAAGATATCAATGCCTGTGCGATGCTCGGTGAATACGGCGCGCAGCGCCTGCAGGAAATATGGGAAGCGAAAGGTGAGCGCGCCGCACAGGCGGGATTGCCTGCCCCCGAGAGCCTGAATGTTCTAACTCACTGCAACGCAGGCGCTCTCGCGACAGTCGACTGGGGTACAGCGCTCGCTGTGATTTATAAAGCGCAGGCGCGGGCTATTCCACTGCATGTCTGGGTAGATGAGACGCGGCCACGCAATCAGGGCGCGTCGTTAACCTGTTGGGAGCTGGGCCAGCGCGGTGTTCCACATACCCTTATTGTCGATAATGCCGGGGGTCACTTGATGCAGCATGGTTTGGTTGATTGCTGCGTGGTGGGCAGCGACAGGACAACGCTGCTCGGTGATGTCTGCAACAAAATTGGCACCTACCTCAAAGCGCTCGCTGCTGCTGACAATGGCATCCCTTTTTACGTAGCGTTACCTGTGTCGAGCATTGATTTTTCGCTGCGAGAGGGGCTAACCGAAATCCCTATTGAGGAGAGGGCGGCCGAGGAGGTCAGTCACATCAGTGGTCTCGATGATGAGGGGCGTGTCTCGCGCGTTCAGCTGGCACCAACTGGGACGGCGGTCAGTAATTACGGATTCGATGTGACGCCTGCACGGCTAGTAAGCGGCCTGATTACAGAGCGCGGCATCATCGATGCCNACGAGGCTGCGTTAACCAAACTGCGCGATTCTATAGCCTAACCCGGAGGCCAGCCGAGCTGGCGACCGCCTAAGATGTGCAGATGCAGATGAAACACTGTCTGGCCGCCGTTGCTTCCCGTGTTGATGACATAGCGAAAACCGTCGTCTGTCAGTCCCTGTTCCGCGGCAATGTCATTTGCGCGGAGCAGCAGCTTGCCCATTAGCGCCTCGTCTTCGGCGTCTGCCGATTTCACATCGGTTAAGTGCTTTTTGGGAATCACTAAAAGATGAGTTGGTGCGGCGGGGTTGATGTCTCGAAATGCATAAATATCGTCGTCGGAATAGACTTCGGTTGAGGGAATCTCACCGGCGATTATTTTGCAGAATAGGCAATCAGTAGCCATACTAGGTCCTCGAGTAGATGTGGTGGCGGTTTCGCCGTAAACCGCATTATTTCAGGTTTATGCGCAATCGACTATCTAGTCTCGGGCCTAGTCTCAGGTCTAGTTTCAGCGCGTCGATGACGCCGAGCAAAGTGAAGGAAAGGGCATGGGTTCGCAGCCACAGGGTAAGTCATATAACCGCACTTCAGGCGCGTGCAGTATTTCTTTCCTGGCCGCCGGCCTCGCCCTGATCGCTGCGATGAGCGTTGCGCAAGAAGCACCGATGAAACGCTTCGGTTATCGCATTACCAACACATATCCTTCGGACATCAATGCCTTCACGCAGGGCTTGAGTTTTTACGAAGGGCATCTCTATTTGGGTACGGGTAAACGTGGTCAATCGCGGCTCACCAAACAAGCCTTAGAGACCGGAGAGGTGCTGCAAAGCATCGCATTGAGTAATCGTTATTTTGGCGAAGGTATCGAGATAGTTGGCGATCGAATTTTCCAGCTCACCTGGCAATCGAATCTCGTCTATGAATACGATCTCGCCACGTTCGAGCAGCGCGCAACGCATTACAATCCAACTGAGGGTTGGGGACTCGCTTACGATGGCNAGACACTGTATTTAAGCGACGGTTCTTCGACCCTGAACAAAGTAGACCCTCAAACATTCGCGTTTACACAGACGCTTGAGGTGACTTACAACGACCAGCCGGTTGCCAATCTTAACGAGCTAGAATTCATTAACGGTGAAATTTGGGCGAACGTCTGGCAGACCGAGTTTATCGTCCGCATCGATCCTTCTACAGGGATAGTGCGAAGCGTTGTCGACCTCAGCGGCCTCGCCGAACGGACAGCGCGCAACGGTGCCGAGGCTGTCCTGAATGGCATCGCGTATGACAAAGAGACTGACCGCTTGCTGGTTACCGGAAAATACTGGTCGAATGTCTTTGAGATAGAATTAGTCGAGCGTTAGTGTTGCGGCACAGTCTCTTTAGTAAAAAGCCTCTGCGTTTATTTTAATACCACCGATGAATCCGCAGCGCCTGAATTGGTGACACGACCGATAATCGCGGCACCGCTGTGACCGGTTCTAACGAGGTCTGCTAGGCAGGCTTGAGCATTCGCTTCGGGAACGGCCGCGAGTAATCCACCTGATGTCTGTGGATCGAAAAGCAGTTCGAATCGTGGGTCACTTAAAAAAGCGTCGCGGTTGAAAATCCCCTTTGCAACACGGCGATTACTCAAGTGCAGCGAGCTCTGTATGCCGGCGGACAGCAGCTCGAGGCTACCATCGAGGGTAGGGAGTGCGGCCAGAGAGAGTTCGGCTTCGACACCGAGTGGGTCGAGCATTTCGAAAAGGTGTCCGGCGAGGCCGAAGCCGGTGACATCGGTGCAGGCCCCCGCTCCGTGTTGTCTGATAATCTGCGAAGCGACTCTGTTTGATAGAAGCATTTGATCGATCGCAGATTCTATCCAGCGATGGCGGCTCATGCTGCGCATGTCGGCCGCAAAAAGCGTGCCTGTCCCGAGTGACTTGGTGATTATCAAGACATCGCCAGCGCGAAGATTATGTTTAGCGAGGCTCGAACTCGAATTGGCAAAAGCATTGATCGTGAGTCCCAATTGCAACTGAGGATTTTCTGCTGTGTGCCCGCCGAGTAGCTCGCAGTCGTTAGCATCGAGTTCGAGTTTGCAGCCGCGCATGAGATCGGCAAGGTTGTACTTCATGATTCGTTCGCCTGCGAGAGGCAGACCGACAACGGCGAGTGCGGAGTGAGGTGTCTCTCCCATGGCATAAATATCGCTGAGGCAATGGTTTGTAGCAATACGCGCAAACAGCCAGGGATCATCGATAAACGCGCTAATTTGATCGATGCTTTGAAGTAAAGAGCGGCCATTTTCCAGCGGGATAATGGACGCATCCTCGATAGGTTTTCTAGCCGACTCGGCACCTTCATGCAGATCGTCGAGTACCTCACCTAGCATGCCGCCACCGACTTTTGCACCACAGCCAGCGCAGCGCATTGCGTGGCGTCGCAGAGCCGCTTCGGCTTCAGCATCGATCAACCCTTTCTCGAGGTCGAGTTCGGCTTCCATCGAAGGCAATTTGCTAAAGCGCGCGACGAAATTTTTGTCGATTCTCTGCTTCATAGCCCAGGCCAGACGACCCTTAAAGGAAAAGCTGTTATGCGAAGCAATCGCGGTTTTGTCGCCCAAGGAGATGAGCGCAAGAGCATGCTTTTGGGGTTTAAAGGGTTTCAGAGCCTTGCCGGTCGCGAATCGAATCAAATTGTCGGCAAGCGGTTTGCCTGCGCGCACTGCATAGACGCCCGATTTGGGGCGGCTAGCCCCGCGAATGCTTGCGGCGTCGCCTGCTGCAAACACGAACTCATGGCTGGCTGTTTGCAGCGTTGGCAGCGTGTCGATGAAACCGTCATCGCTTATACCTATACCGCAGCGCGCCGGCCAATCCGGGAGGCTCGCACCTGTCGCATAAAAAGTGGCGTCGCTGACGTAGTCTCCGTCTGACTCGGTTAGCACTGAACCGGAGAGAAAGCGCTTTACTCGATGACCAAGCTCTACTCGAATGCTCCGCCGCTGCAGTGTGTCTAGCGCCGCCTGCCTCGCCTGTGCGCCGTGGTGCGCAAGTATTTCTTTCGATGAGCTGATGATCGATATGNTCAAAGACGACTTAGATTCAAGCGCAAGTTTGCACTCGGTGTGAATGCGGTACTGCATCGCAAGCGCGAGTTCAACGCTCGCTGGGCCGCCACCTACGATAATAATTGAGTAGTTCTCTTGATTGCTAACGTGTTGAACAGCTTNCGGAAGCACGCTTTCCCAGCGCGCCAAAAACTGATCGATAGGTTTTACCGGGCAGGCAAACTCGTCGGCCCCNGCGATTTTTGACGCATCGGGGCGCGATCCAACGTTGAGTGAGAGAATGTCGAAGTGNATGGGTGGCCTGCCGGCTAGATGAANTATTTTTGCCTCGAGATCGATGTCATCAGCCGCCGCTCGAATGACGCGAGCCTTGGCAAATAGGGCAAGAGGGCGCAGGTCGATATTCATCTCATCATGAGAATGAAAACCGCTGATAGTGGCAGGTAGGGAGCCAGAGTAAGGCGTTTCTATGTCGCGGCTTATCAGCGTTACTGCGAGCCCCGGCACGGGATTCATACCGAGCTGCTTGAGCACGAACAGGTGGCTGTGCCCGCCACCAATAAGCACCAGATGTTTAACCTGAGGAGTAAGGCTGTTTGTTTGCATAGGACGTCAAACGCTCCGCAAGCTGTGATTTACGCAAAGTATTGTGTGAAAGCTAGCGGCTGGCTACCGTGGTTGTTTGGATTTCACGCGAGGGGTTATTCTAGCCTACTCTGCGCTAAAAGGTGTGCACCTCTGCTGTTCTAAGTCGGGGCTTGGTGCCTAGGGATCGAGCGTGTGTGCCTGTGCTAAACTCCTCACCCTAATTTAGTCGTATGTAGAGACAGTGATATCAATAACCAAGCCTCCGAGAAATCAAGGCGTATAAGGAGTACGGGGTGTTAAATAATAACCTTAGACTAGTTCAACGTGCAGTATTTTCAATTGCAGCGCTCGCGTTCAGTGCCAGTGCCTCTGCGCAGTGGTCGTTAGACCTTGATAATTCGCAGCTTTCGTTTGTGACGGTCAAAGCTGAGCATATTGCCGAGGTGCACTCGTTCTCGCGTCTCGAAGGCCAGATCGACGCAGCCGGCAACGCGCGTATTAGTATCGACCTCTCAAGCGTTGAGACAGGCATTGCGATTCGCAATGAGCGTATGCAGTCGATGCTGTTCGAGACAGGGCTTTATCCACAAGCGGCCGTTAGCGCTGCAATCAATACTGACGCGCTGAGTGCTATCGCTGTTGGTGAAGAAATGGCCCTTGACGCACAGTTGACGCTTGCGCTGCATGGCTCAGAGACAGTGATCTCAGCGCCGTTGCGAGTGACACGCCAAGCAGATGGCGTGCGTGTCTCGACTCTCTCGCCGTTAATTATCACAGCTGAATCCGTGGGGCTTGTCGCCGGTGTCGAGAGTCTGCGGGAGATAGCAGGACTGCCAAGCATTAGCCGCGCGGTGCCGGTTACCTTCTCGGTAAAGTTCGTCGCCGACTAATCCCTAACGCCCCTCAGGTCTGACCGCTAGAACGAATAGCGCAGCATCGCGCGAATGATGCGGGGATTAGACGGATGGAAGTGAATGTCTTCCACCGCCTCGAGTTCGCCTGGAAGACGTGACTCGAAGAAATACGCGATGTCGTCGTCTTCTGCATCGAACAGATTGAGTGCATCAATCCCCATCTCCCACGCGCCAAACGCGTAGGAGACTCCAGCGTTGACGAGAGTAGAGTCTTCTTTCATTACGCTTTCGTCTTCGGTAAGTGCTGCATCGCCGAAGTAACGTACACGCAAGCTTGCCGTAATCCCCTGGGTGCCTACATAGGACAAGCCTGCGGCGGCGACGTTTTCATGGGCGTCGGTGATACTGTTTTCGCCGTCGGGCAAGCCCCGAAAATGGCCGCTCGCGCGCGCGGCGCTAAAATCGATGACTAATCTGTCGTTAATCGAATAGAACGCGTTGAGCTCGACACCGCTGCGCCGAGTTGGGTCGCTCGGTTCGGTCGTGCCTGCGTCGCCCACAAAAACCAGTTCCGAGTCTGTGGCCAGCTCAAACGCGGTCAGCGTGACGTTAAAGCCTCTTAGGTTGTCGTAGCGGAATCCTATTTCTCCACCGCGTCCCTCGACCAATATATCTTGCGCTTCGGTGTCTTCGCCGGTTACCGGGTCTATGCGATTAACCGCGGCACGCACGTCATTCGAGTGAAAGCCGTGGCCGTAATTGGCATAGAACTCTAAGGAGTCCGCGAGGCGATAGGCGAGTCCAAATTTAGGCTGCAGCAGCGCATCGTTATCGGAACCGGAATTCTGTGGCCTTAACGCCTCAACATCGAAGCGAATGTAGTCGACTCGAAGTCCAGTGGTGAGCCGAAGTTTTTCACTTACCATAAACTCACTCTCTGCATAGGCAGAGAGGCTTAATTCCTGTGCATCGTCTTCGCGGACACTGTCATAACGCAGCCGGCTTCGGGTGTTGAACAGGTTGAGCTCTTGGACATCGTCATACCTGACCTCGGCGCCAACTAAACTCGCGGCTTGGAGTCCGAGGAAATCGAATGCCCCCTTGCGGAGAAGCGAACCGCCGAAAAGCAGTCTCTCGTCCTCTTGTTCAAATTCATCGCCGTTGATGGGGTCATTGAGAACATAGGTAGGGTTGTTTATAAGGCTCATGTAATAGGCGCTGGCATAGGCGGTTAGGTCCCATTCGCCGAGTTCGAAACGCCCACTCAGTGAATAGCGATGAGATTGGCCGCCGAGGTCTGGATCGATGAAGCCGAAGCGATCGATCTGCCCCGAGGCGACTGCGCGCTGCGGTACTTGATTAGTCGATATCCACTCGGAGTCGTAGGCCGTTAAGGTAAGCTGGCTTGGAATGCCACCAATCTCGCCTGTGTATTTGAGGAGGCCATTGTATTTGCGCACGTCTTGGTCGAGTCCGAACATGCCATTGGTTTGCTGATGCTCTAAAGCGTAAAGAAGGCTGCCCTGCTCGGTGCTGAATGAGTTGGCGACGACGACGCGGATCTCATCGCCTGATCCCACAGTTACTTCAACGAAGCCTCTTTCGAGGGTGTCGTAGGTTTTCATCGAACTGGTGCCGGCGAGCGAGAAATCACCTGTGTTCGCGAAATAGGGGCCTTTTTTAAAATCGACGCGTTCGATTATTTCGGGAATGATGAAGTTGAGATCCATGTATCCCTGCGCATGCGCATGAGTACGAAAGTTAACCGGCATGCCATCAAAAAAGGTCGAAAAATCGGAACCGTGATCTAGATTAAATCCCCTCAAAAAATATTGGTTAGCCTTGCCAGGACCGCTGTGCTGAGTCGCGATCATGCCGGGCACGACCTCGACCAACTCGCCAACGCGCGCTAGCGGTCTGGTTGAGAAGTCGGCATAGCCCACGACACCCTGCGAGGCAGAATCGGCACTGCCAAGCAGTTGTAGTGAGCGCCCCCAGACAACCAATTCTTCGATAACAGCGGTCTCGTCCTGTGCGGCGACTTGCAATGGATGTATGCCGGCTGCGCAGGCTACGCCGAGCGCGATTGCTTTAAGTTGTAGTGAGCAAGGAGGGTGAGTGATATCCGATTTAGCAGGTGCCACGTCTATTTATACCTATAATTCAGTTGGTTAATGCAAATCACGGCGAGCGCCTTCAGGCGCTACTGGGCAGGGGCACACGGTACACAGCTTGCGCACCGAGGGTAAGTTGCAATAGGTTTAATAACGTTACAGAGGAGGCGAGAGCGTTACTGCGAGGCCGAGAGCTTCGTTTCGAAATCGGGTTGGGGCGAGTCAGGGATTAGCTGCGAGAGGCCGAGTGAGAGAGCGGCAATGCCTGCNCCGATCAGGAATACAGCGCTGGAATTGAAGACCCAGACGATACCGAGCAGGGCAGGGAGCACCACGGCTGCGATGTGGTTAATAGTGAAGCTGATGCTCGACGTTGCGGCTATGTCGGCCGGGTCGGCAATTTTCTGGAAATAGGTTTTGATCGCAATAGCCATGGCAAAGAACAGATGGTCGAGCAAGTAGAGCAGAACGGCAACGGTGAGTGTGTCGACGAAAGCGTAGCTGACGAATACGAGAATCAGACCGATATATTCGAGCGTCAGCGCGCGGCGTTCCCCAATACGTGAGATAAGCTTGCCGATTTTTGGCGCTAAATAGAATGTCAGAGCGGCGTTGACGAGTGTCAGCATGACGACATCTTCGATCGGGAAATCAAATTTTTCGACGAGCAGGAAGCCCGCGAACACAACAAATATCTGGCGCCGCGCCCCTGCCAAAAATGTTAGGGAGTAATACAGCCAGTAGCGTTTGCGAAGAAACAACGATTTCCGTTGCACCACCGCATCGGGAAAATGGGGTATTCGCAAGCGGCAGTAAACTGCGATCGCCACTGCGCTGCCTCCGGCGAGGCAATAAATCAGGGTGTAGTTGGCACTAAACAGAGCGAGATAGAGATAAAGTGCGCTCAGAATCGCAAAATTACACAGCGATTTCGCACTGAGCAATTGCCCCATGACGACCGGCGCCTCTTCTTTCGAAAGCCACTGCAGGCTCAGTGAATTTTGCAGTGTTTCGAGATAGTGGAAACCAATCGACATAAGCACCGTCGCAAAATAGAGCCACAGCGCCTGCGGGAAAAAAGCTGTAATCGCGGTCCCGATGCCGAGTGTGGCAAGCGAGAGTAAAGCAAAGGTTTGCTGCCTCAAGTAAATCATCACCAGTATTGCAGTGAAGGCGAGGAAACCAGGCACTTCGCGCAGNCTTTGTAGCANGCCTATTTCTCTGCCTGTAAATGCGACCTCCTCTACNACGAAGTTATTAAGTAGCACCTGCCATGTCGCAAAAGCGATGGTATTACCTATCGCGAGCAGGAAGAGGAGTGTCTTCTGATCGCCTCGGCCGAGCGCATC
>JGI26246J51724_1001552_pt1 | contig 10380 bp, 7 predicted proteins | sample SaaInlLV_10m_DNA_FD_51724 | JGI IMG/M metagenome (IMG submission 51724) | reverse complement strand
TCTATGTAATCTCAACTTACAAAAATTTAGGGTACAAAGATACTAAAGACTTTGAGTTTAAAACCTTAATCTTTTTTCTTTTTAGTAAAGTCTTTGAAGATGACTTTTCCTCTTTTTTCTATGATGTAAAAAGATACATAAACTCCATCTTGTTCGTTTCGAAGTTTTATAGGTAAATTATTTCTAGTCACCTTAAATCGATCGTTTAGAATTACTTCATTCCTACACACATTAATGGAATCAAAAGGAATTTAAAATTTAAATATCATTAAATATCATTAATTTAGCATTAAATCTAAGAACTAATGAATCTAAATAATCCTATTTACTACATTAGAGGTATTAGTAATGCTAGAGCTAGTAAACTTACATCAGAAATAGGGTTAAGAACTATAAATGATCTCCTCCACTTTTTTCCATACAGATATATAGATAGAACAAAATTTTATAAAATTAATGAGCTAGTTAATAATACTTCAGAGGTTCAAATAATTGGAGTCATTACCCAAGTTAAAACGGTTAAACAAAAGACAGGGACAAGATTAATTGCTAGATTTCAAGATGAAACAGGATTCATAGAATTAGTATGGTTTAAAGGACATAAGTGGATTAAAGATTCCTTAAAAATAAATACTCAATATGTTGTTTATGGAAAATTAAATCACTTTAAAGGAATGTTTTCCATAGTTCATCCAGAAATGGATATTTTAAATGATTATAAGGCTAAGCTTCAAACCAAATTGCAACCCATTTACTCTTCAACAGACAAATTAGTAAATAGTGGAGTAAGTAATAAAGTGTTTAGGGGTTATGTTCAAGAACTTCTTCAGCAAATATTTGAAAAAATTGAAGAAAGTTTGTCTTCCGAGTTAATTTCTGCTCATAAACTAATAGGAAAAAAAGAAGCGTTGCTTAATATTCATTTTCCAACATCTCCTGAAATGTTAGAAAAAGCTCAATACCGTTTAAAATTTGAAGAATTATTTTTCATACAATTACAGCTAATCAGAAAAAAAATCATTAGAAAAAATAAAATTAAAGGGTATGTTTTTAACCAAGTTGGAGAGGTGTTTAATGAGTTCTATACAGAGCATCTTCCCTTTAAACTTACCAATGCGCAAAAATTAGTACTAAAAGAAATTAGAAAAGATGTAGCCTCTAATGCCCATATGAACAGATTATTACAAGGTGATGTAGGTTCAGGAAAAACAATAGTAGCTCTTTTATCAATGTTATTGGCTATAGATAATGGTTTTCAAGCTTCAATTATTGCGCCTACAGAGATTTTAGCAACTCAACATTATTATGCGATTAGTGATCTATTGAAAAAAATGAATATTTCAGTAGATTTATTAACAGGCTCTACTAAAGTAAAGAAAAGAAGAGAAATTCATGAAAATTTAGAAAATGGTCAACTTCATATTTTAATTGGAACACATGCAATTTTGGAGGAAAAGGTATCCTTTAAAAATTTAGGAATAGCAATTATAGATGAACAACACAGGTTTGGAGTTGCTCAACGCTCTAAAATGTGGAAAAAAAATAAACTGCCACCACACATTTTAGTGATGACTGCTACACCTATTCCAAGAACACTGGCTATGAGCGTTTACGGGGATTTAGATATTTCTGTAATAGATGAGTTGCCACCGGGTAGAAAAGAGGTACAAACTGTCCATAGATTTGATAAAAATAGATTAGCTGTTTTCAATTTCATGAAAAAAGAGATTGAGAAAGGAAGACAAGTCTATGTTGTATATCCACTAATTCAAGAGTCTCAAGCTATGGATTATAAAGATTTAATGGATGGTTTTGAAAGTATTTCAAGAGAATTTCCGATACCTAAATATCAAATTAGTATTGTTCACGGTAAAATGAAAGCTCCAGACAAAGAATATGAAATGCAACGCTTTGTTAAAGGGGAAACTCAGATTTTAGTTGCTACAACCGTTATAGAGGTAGGAGTGAATGTACCCAATGCTAGTATTATGGTTATTGAAAGTTCAGAACGTTTTGGATTAAGTCAATTGCATCAACTTAGAGGTAGAGTAGGAAGAGGAGGAGATCAAAGCTATTGTGTATTATTATCTGGAATCAAATTATCCTCTGAAGCCAAGACTAGATTAAAAACAATGGTAGAAACTTCAGATGGTTTTAAAATTGCCGAAGTAGATTTGAAGTTACGTGGCCCTGGAAATATGATGGGTACCCAGCAGAGCGGTGTTCTAAATCTTAGAATAGCAGATGTTGTTAAAGATTCACCAATTCTTTACAACGCTAGAAATGCTGCAATAGATCTTTTAAAAGAAGATCCAAACCTTCTAAAATCGGAAAACAATCAAATTCATAAAACATTTGCTGAAATTTCTAAAACCTCTGGAGCTTGGTCTAACATCAGTTAGAATACCAAGTAGGATTATTCTTTAAAACCTTACTAAATATTGGACAATTTTTATGATGTGCTCCTTCTAAATACCCGGTACTCATTAAAAATTCTCCTGTAATTTCTCCACCAGTAAATTTAAATGTCTTTTTAAACAATTTCACCCATTGACCTTTAGTTTTTGGATGATGATGATCTAACCACAATTGAAAAGATCCCATTTCTTGTTTAATTTTCATGATAACAGAGGCATTATGAATAGCAGCATTTATTTTTAGTTTATTTCTAATGATTCCAGTATTATTTAAAAGACGATTTATATCTGTTTGATTATAGTTAGCAACCGACTTAATATCGAAATTTGAATAAGCTGTCCTAAAGTTTTCTTGTTTTTTTAAAATAATATCCCAAGATAAACCAGCTTGATTAATCTCTAAGATTAATCTGCCAAATAGCTCATTATCTGAATGTATAGGAAAACCATATTGGGTATCATGATACAACTTGTGAATATTGTCTTCTTTTTGATTGTAAGCGAAATTACAGTATGAATTAGATGTTTCCATAAGGAGATGATAAGTGTGATTTTATGTAGATTAAATCATGTTATAAATAAATTAATTTGTGAGTATGTGAATACTATATCTATACATATTGTAAATTTAAAAAAAACTTCTATTTAAGACTTTAATTTATTTAAATTTGCAGTTAAATCTTAAAAAGTTAGATGAAGATATCATATAATTGGTTGAAACAATTTTTACAAGTTAATTGGGAGACTAATAAAACAAGTGAATTACTCACAGATCTTGGATTAGAAGTTGAAGGTGTTGAAACTATTGAGTCTATAAAAGGGAGTCTTGAGGGTATTGTAATTGGTGAGGTTTTAACATGTGTGCAACACCCTAATGCAGACCGTTTAAAAATAACTACTGTAGATTTGGGATTAGAGGTTCCCGTACAAATTATTTGTGGAGCACCCAACGTTGCGTCTGGACAAAAAGTACCGGTAGCAACCATTGGAACCACTCTATATGATGATAAAGGAACAGCTTTTAAAATTAAGAAAGGAAAAATAAGAGGAGAGGAGAGTCATGGAATGATTTGTGCCGAAGATGAACTAGGTTTAGGAACCAGTCATGAAGGTATTATGGTTCTTGATAAGAAGTTGAAACCAGGAACACCCGCTGCAGAAGTTTTTGATATAGAGATAGATCATGTTTTTGAAATTGGCTTAACTCCAAACAGAGCTGATGCAATGAGTCATTACGGAGTAGCAAGAGATTTTCGTGCAGGACTTATACAACATGGTATTAATTTAGAATTGATAACACCTTCTGTTAGTGATTTTCATGTAGATGAGAGAAGACTTCGTTTTGATATAGAAGTAGAGAATAAAGATTTAGCACAAAGGTATTGTGGAATATCTATAGTAGATATTGAAGTTAAAGATTCTCCAGAATGGATTCAAAACAAGCTAAAAGCCATAGGGATTTCACCTAAAAATAATGTGGTAGATATCACTAATTATGTATTACACGAGTTGGGGCAACCTCTACATGCTTTTGATGCAAATAAGATTAAAGGAAATAAAGTTCTAGTAAAAACATTAAAATCTGGAACAAAATTCACAACGTTAGATTCAATAGAAAGAGAGTTACACGCAGAAGACATCATGATTTGTGATGGAGAATCTAATCCAATGTGTATTGCAGGAGTTTTTGGAGGAGAGAAGTCGGGAGTTACAGACAAAACAACTTCAATTTTTTTAGAAAGCGCTTATTTTAATCCAGTTGCTATCCGTAAAACAGCAAAAAGACACGCTTTAAATACAGATGCATCTTTCCGATTTGAAAGAGGTATAGATATCAATTTTACAAAGTATGCATTAAAAAGAGCTGCTCTTTTAATAAAGGAATATGCTAATGGAAAAATTGCATCAGATGTGATGGATTTTTATCCTGAAAAAATGGAAGATTTTCAGGTGTTTCTTTCTTACGAGAACGCTTTTCGTTTAATTGGTCAAGAAATAGATAAAGAAACTATAAAAAATATTTTAGCTTCTTTAGAAATAAAAATTAATAGTGAAACAGAGGGAGGCCTTGGTCTTACAATTCCTTCCTACAGGGTTGATGTTCAAAGAGAGGCAGATGTTATCGAAGAAATTCTTAGAGTTTATGGTTATAATAATATTAAGTTTTCTCATAAATTAAATTCTTCAATCTCCTTTAATACAAATAAAGAGGTAACATTAGAAAACAGTATTGCTAATCAATTAACCAATTTAGGTTTTAATGAAACAATGGCAAATTCTCTTACCAAAGAGGAGTATATTACATTTTCAGAAAATCTAAAATCAGAGTTCAATGTAACCATGCTAAATCCGCTGAGTAATGAACTTAAAGTAATGAGACAGTCCTTGCTTTTTAGTGGTTTAGAATCTATTTCTTATAATATTAATAGAAAAAATAGTTCATTAAAATTATATGAATTTGGGAAAACTTATCACAAATATGAGAAGGGATATCAAGAAGATAAACATCTTAGCCTATTTGTATCTGGAGCTAAAACAAAGGATAGTTGGACTCATGTATCTAAAAACTCAGATTTCTTTTATTTAAAAGGAATAGTAATGTCTATTTTAGAGAGAATAGGAGTAACAAATCTAAAAACTAGCCCAGTTAAATCTGACTTATTTTCTGAAGGAATAGTATTTAGCTTAGGTAAAAATAAGTTGGTAGAATNTGGTGTTATCAATAAAAGAGTTCTAAAAGAATTTGGAATTAAACAAGAAGTATTATTTGCAGACTTTGATTGGAAGTCATTAAATGAAATTTCAGGGAAAAAGAAAATAAAAGTTTCTTCATTACTTAAATTCCCCTCGGTAAAAAGAGATTTAGCCTTGTTAATTGATGAAAAAGTAACCTTTAAAGAAATATATAATCTTTCATTTCAAGTAGAAAGAAATTTACTCAAAGATGTAGGGTTATTTGATGTGTATCAGGGAGATAAGCTTCCTGAAGGAAAAAAATCTTACGCTGTTAGTTTTGTTCTTCAAGACAGTAATAAGACGCTTAAGGATTCTCAAATAGATAAAATTATGCAAAAATTACAACAGTCATTTGAAAAAAATTTAGAGGCTGTTTTAAGATAATAATAAGCTCCTTTTGGAGCTTTTTTTAATAAGATATGTACAAACTATTCATTCGTCGATTTCTTTTTTTATTTGACCCAGAAAAAATACACTATTTTACTTTTTCGTTAATTCGTTTTCTTTGTAAAGTTCCTTTTTTCTCTGCAATCTTTAGAGCGATGTATCTTATTGAAGATAAACGCCTAGAAAGAAATTTATTTGGTATTACATTCAAAAACCCTGTAGGGTTGGCAGCTGGTTTTGACAAGAATGCAGTATTGTATAATGAATTGGCAAACTTTGGCTTTGGTTTTATAGAAATTGGAACGGTAACCCCAAAAGGTCAGGAGGGAAACCCTAAAAAGAGATTATTTAGATTAAAAGATGACCAGGGGATTATTAACAGAATGGGTTTTAATAACGATGGCTTAGAAACTGCGATTGTACAATTAAAGAAAAACAAAGGAAAGCTCATTATTGGAGGTAATATTGGTAAAAATACTCAAACATCTCCACAAAATTATACCAATGACTATGAAGAATGTTTTAAAGGACTTCACCCTTATGTAGATTATTTTGTATTAAACGTAAGTTGTCCAAATGTAGGCAGTCATGAGAAGTTAAATGATAAAGAATACTTGCTAGAATTAATTTTAGCTATTCAAAATCTAAATTTGTTAGAACCTACTCAAAAACCAATCTTATTAAAAATTGCTCCAGACTTAAATAACAATCAATTAGATGAAATTATTGAAATAGTTGCAGAAACAAAGATAGACGGTATCATAGCTTCTAACACATCTACTTCCAGAAGCGGATTAAAAGCCTCAAAAAAACATTTACAAGAAATTGGAAATGGTGGCCTTAGTGGTTTACCAATAAAAGAGAAAAGCACAAGAGTAATTAAATATTTGAAAGATACTTCCAATAAAGCATTCCCTATTATTGGAGTAGGGGGTATTCATTCTGCCGAAGATGCACTTGAAAAAATAGAAGTTGGTGCAGATTTAGTTCAAATATATACTGGTTTTATTTATGAAGGACCAGGGTTAATCAAACAGATAAACAAAGCATTATTAAAGTGATTTTTAAACAGCAATAATGGACATATTAATTTCATTTGTATTGGCTGTTTCCCTTTTGGCAATATCTCCTGGTCCAGACAATATTTTTGTTTTAATGCAAAGCGTTGTTCATGGTAAAAAATATGGTATATCTACTATAGCTGGCTTAATGAGTGGTTGTTTGGTTCATACAACATTTGTGGCATTTGGTGTTTCTACCATTATTAAAGAAAACAATACTATTTTTTTAGTTATAAAACTTTTAGGAGCAATTTATTTATGTTTTTTGTCTTATAGAGTGTTTAAAAGTGATGCTACTATTACAATGATAACTCAAAACATTCAAAAAAAAACACCATTTCAATTGTTTAAAATGGGATTTATGATGAATGTATTAAATCCCAAAGTAACTATTTTTTTTCTTGCTTTATTTCCTGGGTTTTTATTTTCAAATGAACTTTCAACAGTAGTTCAATTTTATGTTTTAGGAGGGGTGTTTATTTTAGTATCATTTGTTATTTTTTCTACCATAGCATTATTAGGAGGTTCCATCTCAGAGAGAATTCAACAGAATAAACAGATAGAGGTTTGGTTAAAATGGATGCAAATTATTGTTTTTATTGGAATTGCACTTTTTATCTTGATTTAAGATTAATAAGCGATAAATTGTATCTTTGATTTGTGATGAATAAAGTAAAAATAATTGAATGTCCTAGAGATGCCATGCAAGGTATTAAGAGCCACTTTATTTCTACAGAAGCTAAAGCAAATTATATTAATTCCTTATTAAAAGTTGGTTTTGACACCATTGATTTTGGCAGTTTTGTATCACCCAAAGCAATTCCACAGATGCGTGATACTGCAGCTGTGCTGGCTCGNTTAGATTTATCACAAACAACAAGTAAATTACTAGCTATTGTTGCAAACGTTCGTGGTGCTAACGATGCTGTTCAATTTGAAGAAATAGATTATTTAGGATATCCTTTTTCGATTTCTGAAAATTTTCAAATGCGTAATACTCATAAGACAATTCATCAATCTATAGATGCTCTAAAAGAAATTCTAACTATAGCCAATAATGCTAATAAAGAAGTGGTAGCTTATTTATCTATGGGTTTTGGAAACCCTTATGGTGATCCTTGGAATGTTGAGATAGTTTCTGAATGGACAGAAAAGCTTTCTGGCATGGGAGTGAAAATTTTATCATTGTCAGATACTATTGGAAGTTCTACTCCAGATGTAATTTCACATTTATTTTCAAATTTAATCCCAACCTATCCAGCTATTGAATTTGGAGCACATTTACATACCTCACCAAGTTTATGGCATGAAAAAGTACATGCAGCTTTTCATGCTGGTTGTAAACGTTTTGATGGAGCTATTAAAGGGTATGGTGGATGTCCAATGGCAAAAGACGAATTAACTGGAAACATGCCAACTGAAAAGCTTATCTCTTACTTTACTGAACAGAAAGTGGTTACTGGAATTAAACCAATGAGTTTTGAGAGTGCTTATAATCAGGCATTAAAAATATTTTAATTTAACGATACTATTTTAATGAAAAGGTTAAAAATATTTACATTATTACTCTCCTTATTTTTGGGATCATGTACTGTAGACGATAATAAAATATCTTTTACTTTATTACAGCTTAACGATGTTTATGAAATATCTTCTATACAGGGAGGAAACTTTGGAGGAATGGCAAGGGTAGAAACCATTCATAAAGAATTATTAAAAGAAAATGAGAACACAATGCTAGTGATGGCAGGTGATTTTCTAAATCCATCATTATTGGGAGGAATGAAAATAAATGGTGAGAAAATTCGTGGTAAACAAATGATTGAGGTGATGAATGCTATGAATTTTGATGTGGTAGCTTTTGGAAATCATGAATTTGACATTCCTAAAAAAGATCTTCAAAACAGAATAAATGAAAGTAGTTTTCCATGGATTTCTTCTAATATATTTCTTAAAAACTCAGATACTATAAAACGATTTTATCAGTTGACTGATGGAATAAGTAGAAATATTAAAGGATCATTTATTAAAGAGATTTCAGATGCAGATGGCACAAAAATTAAAATAGGTTTTATTAGTGTTTGTATTCCATCTAACCCAAAAGAGTATGTATTATATAAAGATATGTTTAGTTCTATTCAAAAAGAATATGAACTTATTAAAGAGGAGGTAGATGTTGTTATAGGGCTTACACACGTTAAAATAGAACATGATAGAGAAATTGCTAGATTATTACCCAACATTCCATTGATTATGGGAGGTCATGAACATGATCATAAAAATGAAATGATTGGTAATGTAAAAATTACTAAAGCAGATGCTAATGCTAAAACCGCATATATTCATTCTATAAATTTTAATAAAAAGACCAAAGAAATCTCCATTTCTTCATTGTTAAAAACAATAGATACTTCAATTGTAGACGACAAAAAAGTAAAGTTAGTAGTTGATAAATGGATGGAGGTCATGAATTCTCAAATATCAAAAATTGTAGAAAATCCATACGAAATCATTTACCATACTAACATTCCTTTAGATGGAAGAGATATTCCAATTAGATCTAATCAAACGAACCTTGGTCAATTGATAGCGAAATCTATGGCCTATTCATACAATAATGAAGTAGACTGTTCTATTGTGAACGGTGGTTCTATTCGAATTGATGACCAATTAGTTGGAGATATCAATAGCGTAGATGCCTTCAGAGTATTGCCTTTTGGAGGGTCAGTTTTAAAAGTAAAAATGAGAGGAAGTTTATTGAAAAAAGTTTTAGAGTATGGTAACAATGCAGCTGGTTCAGGTGCTTATTTACAACGTAGCTCAATAGAGATGAATGATACTCTATTTTCTATAAACAACAGTACTATCAATCCTTCAAAAATATATACAATTGCGATTAGTGATTACCTAATTAAAGGATTTGACATTCCTTTTTTAACTCCTAATCATCCAGATGTAATTTCTGTTTATACTCCTAATTTATCAGAAACTTCCTCAGACATTAGAAAAGGAATGATATTATATTTAAAAAGTTTATAGGACATAATTAAAAAAAAGAAGAGGCTTTAAATAAACCTCTTCTTTTTTTAATGATAAGATAAGTACAGCTAAAATTTAAATTCAAATCCAAAATAAGCTCCAAAAGGATGACCTGGTCTAAGTCCTGCTGGAACTCTTGATGCAGCATAAATATTATCTGATAAATTAATAATGTTAGCAGTAGCCGAGAAGTTTTCAGTAATAAAATACTTTCCAGAAAAGTCAATTATAAAATTTGAGTTTACTAATTCATCTTGTGGAATAGAACCTATTCCTGCTTGTGTTCTAAATTTTCCATTAAAACGTCCATTAAAATTCAATTCATATTTTTGATGTTCTAAAGATATTCCAATGTTAAATTGGTGTTTAGATAAATAGGGTAATTCGTCACCACTTGTAACTTCTCCCCATAGATCTTCATCACTTCCAAAACTATTTTTAAACTCTGTATTAGTAAAAGTATAACCTAAAGTAAAAGGGATTTTAATAGTTGATTCTTGATTAGAAAAATCATAGTTTAGAAGCAATTCTAGACCATTAACATCCACTTCTCCAGCATTAAATTGATCTAATGTGCCTGTTCCACCAGTAGCAGCTAAATCACTACCTAATAGGTTGCTATAATCATTGAAAAAGAAGACAGTTTCTCCTCTTAATTTTCCAACACCAAATCTACTTCCTAACTCATAATTGATGCTTACTTCAGGTTTTTGACCTGCTTGATTACTAGGAGGTGAAAA
>JGI26246J51724_1001547_pt1 | contig 10402 bp, 9 predicted proteins | sample SaaInlLV_10m_DNA_FD_51724 | JGI IMG/M metagenome (IMG submission 51724) | reverse complement strand
GATGTTGCGAATGAGGGTCTGGCGAGCAATTACACGCTGGCCGAGACGCAGAATGTTGAGGCCTTGATCACGGCGAAAGCGTTGAGCGTTACGGGTGTGAGACCACCGTCGTTTGTATATTCTAAAGATTCTAGCTTCGGTCTAGAAGGCAATCCTAGAATTGCTCCTTATGAAAAAGATAATGTTAGCCTTGCAGGGACTGCTGTAGGTTACGTTTTGACGGCTGACGTTGCGCGGGATGTTCCAGTAACGATCGCTGGGCTTACCCTGATTGGATCTGATCGAAAAAACTATAGATTGCTCTTTCCCTCTGGTTTTACTGTAGATGTTGTGCAGCAAACATATGGAAATACCGTTGGCTTGAGCGATCAGGAAACCAATTTAAATAACGCATTAGGAAGTATTTTGAGCTTTCTGAACAAACCCAAAATCTTATCGGGCAGCATCATCCAAGAAAACACATTAATTGCTGAAGGCAATCCCAGTGCTTTGGCCTTTTCAAGTCAAGATTCTGATGGGTTTTCATTGAAAAATCCTAAGAGTTTGCGGTTTGATGCGGATATCAAGCTGAAAATCGTGTTGAAAAGCATTGGGGGCAAGGCAAAAGACTTAAATACTTTGTACGACTCATATGATAAAAACGTGGAGGTTGATGAATTAGAAAAACTTGACCTTGTACCATCGAACAATCCAGGCTGTCGGGCTGGGCGTCAATTGTCGGCGTCTGTCTGCCTTATAGAGGGATAATTTTTGGCCGGTCAGCATTTAAATAAATTTATTAATTATATAATTTTACTCGAAAATATTTAATATGAACATAAAAAAACTCTGTCAGGTCATCGTGCTTAAATCACAGTTTGCTGTCTTTTTGCCTTTGATTTTTATAAGCGCTCTCTTTTGGGTTTTCTCAAGTATTTATGGGCTGACAGAAACAATTGATACAGGGGGCGCTTTGAAAAATAGCTTTAAACCGCCTGCGAAAAACCTAACGTCAAAAAACACATTGCCAATGTTTGAAGCGCCGCCGGTAGAACGGTTTAATCCCCAAGAGGCTGGCGCAAAGGTTTTTATACGTAATATAAAATTTTTAAATAACACAATTTTTACGCGCAGGGAGATTTTAACCGTAATTGGCGGAGTGCCTTCTCGGTCGTTTTCCCTTACGGAACTTTTCAAACTTGCTGATAAAATTTCACGCCATTACCGCAATCAGGGTTATTTCCTTGCGCGTGCTATCATTCCTAATCAAAAAATTAANAATAATACTGTTTCTATCGTAATTTTAGAGGGCCAATACGGCAAAATTTACAGTGAAGGGGATGCCGCGTATGGGCCACAAGTGATGGCTTATCTAAGTGATTTAAAAACTGATGCTGTTATTCGTTCGGATCCATTAATCAGAAAAATTGGTGTAATTTCTCAATTACCAGGATTTGAGACAGAGTACACATTGTCTCCAGGCGCAAAAATCGGTCAGAGCGATTTGCGTGTAAAGATTGAACCGACCTCTCATGCTTTTGGCAGTTTAAACTTAGCGAATGATGGAAGTCGATTTTTTGGAAAAAACCGTGGTCGTGTTGACATTACGCTTATACCAGAAGTGATTTTTGGTGACCAAATTAATATGACGTTGATGAAGACGAGTGAAACTTTTTATTTGGGCCGTATCGGCTATGCGCGCCCCATTGGGCATGACGGTGGGCGCGTCAAAGTGGAAATGTCAAGAAGCACATATGATTTATCTGGTCAGTTTGATCCGCTAGAAGGGCATACAACCGGATATTTAGCTGAGGTTTCTTATCCACTCCTGATAGGAAATCAAAAAGAAACAGATGCGGTTTTGAGAGTTCAGAGAGATGAAATAGTCGAGATGTTGGCCGGCGCAAAGTTTGAAAAGCGTGTGAATGAGAAATTCGAATTTGGAATAAGTTTTNAGCAAAAGCAATCACTCTTAACAGCCTCGCGACGCTTTGGACAAATAACGGTTGCTACTACAAATGTGAGTTCCGATAGAGCTGGTGCTGCGCAAGGTCGGGCTGTAATTTTATCTGGAAATATTGAACAGCATCAAAGGATCGCGCGTTCATCCGTTTTGAAAAGCAGGCTGGTTTTTCAAGCCGCAAGTCGCCAAAATTTAAATTCTCTGGAAGGTTTTTCTTTAGGGGGCGCGCATNGCATTCGCGCTTATCCGGTGGGAGAGGCAAGCGGCAGTAACGGTTTTTTGGGTCAGTTTGAACTTTATGAATCTTTAAATGCGGCCTCTGCGGCGTATCTATTTCTTGATTATGGGCAAGTGACTGAAAATGCGGGTGAAAACACGCGCCGACTCGCCGGTGTCGGGCTTGGAGTGCAATTTTCAAACAAACGTTTGAGTTTAGATTTAAGCNTGGCCCAACGTCTAAGTATGGCAGCCTCCTCGGTGGATCCTTCTAACCGTGATCCACAGTTTTGGACTTCCGTAAACATAAATTTTTAATAAAGGTGATTTGAAAATGTCTAACATTCGACGCAGTTTTATTTTTTCGGTTTTGTCATGTTGTTTTTGGATAAGTGTGTTCGGGCTTAGCCCGGCTTCTGTTGCTTCGCAAGAACCCGAAGGAGAGGTGAATGATATCTCTATAACGCGCACACAGCATGATTTTTGGGAAAGTATTTGCACGCTTGAGCAGGAAATTGAAACTTGCATATTACAACAAACCTTACGTGAAAATACTGGAGAAAAACGGCCCTTTTCAATGATTACAATTGCGTTGAAAAAGGAACAAATGATCTTTGAGGTGCTGCTTCCGCTTCAAATAGATCTGGCATTTGGCTTAGAGATGTCATCGGAAAATATTGATCCAAAAACCTACCGTTTTGTCACCTGTGTTTCTCAGGGGTGTTTGGTCTCTTTCGAGTTGGATGAACCACTTATTGAGAGCATGAAGAAAAACCGTGAGTTTTCTTTGCGGTTTAGAATGCTAAATGACGAAGACGCAATCTTGGCAAAGGTAAGTCTCAAAGGGTTTTCACGGGCAATAGCAAAACTTAACCTGATAAAGTCATGAGCCGGAAGCAGAGCTTGAATTGCTGCCTCCGATTAACGATAACAGGGCTATAAATAAAAAGCTGCCTGTTAATTTCGACGCGGGGCCTAAATTTGACGTTGCATTTTCCAAGTTGGTTTTACCATTTTGCGTCGCTGGCACCGTTTGTGCGCTTGCGGCAGTGGCGCAAAAAAGTGCGATGCATGTGATCGTTATGACTTTATTCATCGAATTTTCTTTTTAGTAAAACTTCAGCATGTTTAATCATTAACAGATTTATTTTAGTTTTCCATCTAAATTGACGGTGTTTGCCATTTGGCCCCCGTATTAGATGGCGGACAGAACATAACAATTGTCAGAATTTAAAATAAGTTTGTTACCTCGATAACGAATATTTGCCTCAATAAATTCATACAAAAAATGTATGAATGGCAAAATAAAAGCGAATTGTTTTTGCCTAGCGGCTTTAGTATCCCCTTTTGCAAAGGCGTTGGGGGATATGTGTCTTACGAAAGTTCAATCAAATCGGGCGCGCCCTGCGTCATTGACGCAACTCATGCGCGCTTTCTGGCCAAAAAGCGGCTTCCCAAACTTATTTTTGACTTTATTGATGGAGCGGCGGGGCGCGAAATTGGCAAGGCACGCAATGAACAGGCATTTGGTGATATTCAACTGCAATCACGTGTTTTACGCCAGGTTGACCCCAGAAACCTAACCACAAAATTTATCGATCAATCGTTTCAGCTGCCCTTTGGAATCGCGCCGATGGGAATGTGTAATCTTTCGCATCCCAAGGCGGACCAAATAATGGGGCAAGTTGCGAAAACTGCGCAGATTCCGGTGGGATTGTCATCTGCAGCGTCTAGCCGCCTTGAGGATATGCGCAAATGGGCCGGTACTTATGCATGGTTTCAGCTTTATGTAACACCGCCGCTCGATCATACGCTTTCTTTGGTGCGAAGGGCCCAAAATGCCGGATATTCAACCTTGGTATTCACGGTGGATGTTCCTCAAGTGAGCCGGCGTTTGCGCGATGTTGCGAATGGGTTTAAAATGCCCTTTCGGATGAGGTCAAAACAATTTTTTGATTTCGCAACCCATCCAAGGTGGAGNCTCGCAANTTTGGCAAACGGCGTGCCCAAACCCCTNAACTTTCCGGATAATGGNGATGGTTTTGATCGAGATGCAAGCCGCGCTTTAGCGGATTGGGAATTTTTGAAACGATTGCGTGAATTGTGGCCGGGCAAGCTGGTGGTCAAAGGAATTACCTCGGTGCCCGACGCGTTGCAGGTGCAAGAGTGCGGCGCAGATGCGATTTATATTTCCACGCATGGGGGGCGCCAGTTGGACAGCGCGCCGGCGTCAATTGCAGTGTTACCATTGATCCGGCAAGCGCTTGGTCCGGATTATCCGTTGCTTATTGATAGCGGCGTTCGCAATGGCGAAGATATCGTGAAGGCCTTGGTTTGTGGCGCCAATATGGTGATGTTGGGCCGTCCGGTGCTTTACGCGTTGGCGGCTGATGGTGCGCGGGGGCTGGACGCGTTGTTCAGCGGTTTGGCCTATGATGTTTCTGCTGCGATGGCACAATTGGGTGCGCGNAACATATCCGATTTGACGCCTGCGATGATCGTAAAAAATAATCATGCCCTGCTAGATTAGGTGGGTTTTATGGGTAAGAAGGTGAAGATCCTGTGAACGAAAAGAGCAAAGAGATAAAACTGCGTGGTGGCGAGATACTCGCCCGTGCACTCAAAGAAAAAGGTGCTGAGCATGTGTTTACGCTTGCTGGTGGCTTTTGTAACCCTGCGCTCGAAGGGTTTATGAAATGTCAAATGCCTGTGATCAACTGCCCCCATGAACAGGTTGCTGGACATTTGGCTGATGGTCATACGCGTATCACGCGCAAACCGGCTGTGTGCTTGGTTGGTCCGGAAGGTTTCGCNAATGCGGTGCCGGCCATGTTGGAGGCTGGCGGCGAACGAGCGCCGGTGATATTTGTGACTGGGTCTTCGACGCTGAAGCGCCAAGGTGCAGGCGGATTTAAAGAAATTGATGATGTCGCNATCGCGGCCCCATTGGTGAAATATTCGGTTCAAATTACCGATGGTGAGCGGATCAGCGAATTTGTCGATCGGGCCTGGACAGCGGCAACCACTGGTTATCCAGGGCCTGTGCATATCAGCTTGCCGGTTGATTTAATGTTTGCGAGTTTTCCAGCGGATGCAGGTCGTCATGAGCGCCCGTTTGACCGTAGCGACAGGCCTTTGCCAAAAGCTTGGCCAGAACCAGCGGTGATGGCAGATGTGATAAACCTGCTTAATATGGCAAAGCGGCCTGTTATCATCGCAGGGCACGGGGTGTGGTGGTCACACGCGGAAAAAAACCTTGAAGACGCGTCGAAAGCTTTGAAAATTCCTGTATTCAACGTTCCCTATCATCAGAAACTACTGGGTGAGGAATGTGAAACCTATATGGGGTTGGCGGATTTTCACCAATATCACCCCTCTAAAGAGGCGTTGCAGGACGCGGATATAATATTGATGATTGGAGGGCGGCTCGACAATCAAATGAATTTCGGAAATCCGCCTTTTATCAAAGCGGAAACGCATTTGATCTGTGTCAATGGCAGCCACGAAGAACTGAATTACAATCGCGCGGCAGATCGGTTGATACTCAGCGACCCCGCTGCATTTTTGGATCTTTTGTCAGGTGTGAAAGTTAATTTTGCCCCTTGGCTTGAGCTGCAGCAAGCGCGCCGCGCCAAATGGGTTGATGAATGGTACGCGCATTTGGATACAGAAAATACACTCGATCAAGCGCAGGGGCGCAAAATGCACCCGCTGCAATTGTCATTGGATGTGCAAAGCCAGTTACAGGATCAGGATTGGTTGGTTTTTGACGGCGGCAACACGCATTTCTGGTCGGAAATTGCTGTTAATATGGCTGGGTGGCGTGGTCAAAAACTTGGCGGTATTTTGCACCCGGGGAATTATAGCTTGCTGGGCGTAGGGGTAAGCTTTGCCCTATCAGCAAAAGCGGCGCATCCGGAACGTAATGTCGTGTTAATTTCGGGGGATGGCGCCTTTTTGTCGGGTGGCTTATCCATCGAAGCGGCGTTTCAGGAAAAGCTGCCGATCACCGTTGTAATAGATAATAATGGCGGATTGGATTGTATCAGCCAGCAGCAAGAGCGTTTATTTGCGAACGGTTCCCATTTTGCCACCGATTTTCGCGATATTCCGTTTCACACCCTTTTTGAAGGTATGGGGGGATATGGAGAATTGGTCGAGGATCGTGCCGCTTTGGGCCCTGCTTTGGCGCGGGCGATGGCCAGCGGAAAGACCGCTTGCCTCAACGTGAAATGTCGTGGTGTTATTAGCCCGATCGTAGCAGCCACCTCCGATAAACGTGATAAGGCATCGATTGAATAATGGCCGTTTTAACATCTCACACGCTGAACGGATTTGATGGCACACATGCTGGGTTTATTCCTGTCCGCCTGATCAATCTGACCAATCAAAATTGTTTATTTGACACTCAGATGGATGCTGGCGGGCGGCTTAAAGAAACCTTGGATGCGCGACTTTTGAGCCCCGAGGCGCGCTATGAACTGGTCTTTGAAACCAAAGATTACTGGCAAAACCAAGATCTCATTCGCGCAAGGCTGCACATTATGGATGAAATCATCTTTCGTTTTTCGATGCCTGATCGGGAAGGCCATTACCACATTCCGATCATTATCAACCCGAATTCTTACTCTGTTTGGTGGTCAGGAGATTAACCAATGGCTGATGGCTTAAATATGTCGCGGCGTATTCGTCGCACACCTTATACGGATCGCGTCGAGGCGTTGGGGGTTCGGGGNTTTTCCGTGGTCAACCATATGCTCTTGCCCAAAGCCTTTGAAACCAGTGTTGAAGAAGATTATTGGCATTTGCGCGCCTATGTGCAGCTTTGGGATGTGTCTTGCCAAAGGCAGGTTGAAATATCGGGCCCAGATGCTGGCGCTTTGGTGCAATTGATGACCCCGCGCAACATCAGCAAGGCACAGGTGGGGCAGTGTCTATATGTGCCGATCATTGATGACCAAGCGGGGCTGATAAATGATCCGGTTCTTTTAAAGCTGGCCGAAGATCGGTTTTGGCTGTCAATCGCCGATAGCGATTTACTGCTTTATGCCAAAGGGCTGGCCTTGGGCCGGGGGCTAAATGCCTATATTCATGAGCCTGATGTTTNTCCTTTATCCGTGCAGGGGCCGCAAGCTGAGGCTTTGCTGGCCGAGGTTTTCGGGCCAGATATACGCGATATTGGATTTTTCAAATTTGGGTGGATTGAGGTTGAGGGAACCCAGCAGCTTATCGCCCGATCCGGGTATTCGCGCCAAGGCGGGTTTGAGATTTATGTGCAGGGGGCGGCGCATGGCCCCGGTTTATGGGATTTGCTCTGGAGGGCAGGGCAAGCGTATAACATTCGCCCCGGTTGCCCCAATCTGATCGAACGGATTGAGGGCGGCCTTTTTTCATATGGCAATGAGATGACCCTTCAAAACAATCCATTTGAAATAGGGCTGGGTAAATTTTGTGATGTGAGCGGTTCTATTGATTACATCGGCCGGGATGCGGTATGCGCGATCGCTGCGCAAGGCCCTCAGCGGTTNATCCATGCAGTTGAATTTGAAGGTCCCCCCGTGCCAACCTGCGCAATCCCATGGCCTGTGATTTGTGAGGGACAAAAAATTGGTGAAATCACATCGGGAATATATTCGCCGCGTTTAGAAAACAATATAGGTTTGTCTCTTCTCGAGAAAGGCTATTGGCGCGCGGGCTTAAACGTTGAGGTGCGGGTGGAAGATCAACCGCCGCGCGCGGGCTGGATAAGAGATTTGCCGGTTGCTTAACATCGAATTCTGTCTAAGCGCTTGGCAATAATGCCCGCCAATTCTTGCCCGTGACGTGACAATGTACCAGCATTTTGCGCGACAACAGCCAGATGATATTCAAGATTTTGAACCAGTGGCAGGCTGGTCACACCACCTGTTCCGACAGCNACTCCGGCGGATAAAACGTCAACGATCGCCAGCGCGCCGGTTTCTTTTGCCAATGCCGCGGCCATCGGCATATTGGCCGCCGATAAACGCGAGCGTTGCTTTAGATGGGCGATGGTTGCCGTATCCAGACCGGCTATCTGTTCGGGAAAAATGCCACCAAAAGTAATAAAGGTTTCTGTCTGCGCTAGGTCGTTCAAATTCACCTCAGTTTGAGAACCAGCCAAAGCGTGCTCTTCGGGAACCAAGCAAACATAGGGCAGGGTGGTTTGATACAGGATTTCAACGCCATTATAGGGCGGTTGCCGGCTGATCACGCCCAGATCCAATTGCTGCAATTGAATAGCTTCGATAATGGCAGGTGTGTTACGCAGGTAGATCTGTAATTTAACGTCAGGTCGGGCCTGATATAGGCTGTTTATGGCACTTGGAATTTCTATCGTTGCCAGCGACGGGATGACCCCCAAAGAAAGGGTGCCCCCAGAACTGCTTTCCAGTGTTTTGGCCAAATCATCCAGCCGGTCAAGGCCCATAAACGTGGCCTCTACGCCTTCATAAAATTTTTGTCCCTCTGTCGTTGGTCTGATGCCACGCCCCAATTTGATAAAAAGGGCAAAGCCTATCTGAGCTTCGAGATCTTTGATCAGACGGCTCACCGTGGGTTGCGAAAGATTCAATGACGCTGCCGCACGCGTGATTGAGCCGGAACGCATTGTGGCTCGAAAGGCTTCTAATTGTCGAAAATTCATGACCCACCATTTGTTCCAAGATCGGGTGGAGTTATCTATAGATTATTTTGGGAAAAAGAACAGCAGGCACGTGTTAAAGGCCCCGCAGGCTCATTAGGGTTTGCTCTGCCCTCGTTTCACGCCAGATCCCTTGCTGGTTCAAAAACGTCTAAAGTTCAATTTCACCCAGTTTCCGCTTCAATGCGGGAAGATAGGTTTTGGCATCGGGGCTATGGGGATACACGCCTAGAAGGCTTTCATACGCGTTAATGGCCTTTTGCCATTCCCCCAATTTCATATTTATTAAACCCAAGCCTGATAAGGCTCCAAAATGGCGTGGTTGCCGGATCAAAACTTCATAAATATCGGCTTCAGAGCCTGCGTAATCGCCCTTGATAAAACGTAAAGTGGCACGTTTGTTCCACGCCTCGGTAAAATCAGGATTTATAAAAATTAACCTGCCGAAGAGCACATCTGCATCATCGATACGGCCTTGATTCATCGCAATGATGCCACGTTGCATCAGGCTTCCTTCGGCATTAGAGCTATGCGCGCTGGTCCATTCACTCCAAAGCTTTGAAATTATCGGCTGCGCCTCTTGTTCAGAGGCGCTGAGCGCCAACTGATCTAATAGGTCTTCTGGGTTTGCCAGGCTAAGACTGGCCGTGATAATGAACAGCGTCGCAAACGCACTCCACGGCTTAAAAATATGTCTCCACCACGTCATCATCGCCAAAAGGTAGACTATATTGGCGTTTCGTCAAATTATATAGTTCGGTTTTTAAGCGGCCTCTGTGGCTTTTGCAGATAGCGTTTCTTCAAGGCGTTGGCTGTCCAAGCGTACGGTCTCCAAACGCTTATCAATCGCCGCATTGGCTATATTTGCATCGGCCTGACGCTTTTCAAGCGCGCGCGTCTCTTCAAGCATAGAGCGTGCGGCGGCGCTTATCTTAACCACGACAGAGCGCTCATCGGCATTTTTGCTTGGCTCAGATTTTACTTTTTCGGTTGAAGCGGGGGTAGGTATTTTTTCCGATTGCTTCGGCGCGTATTGCTGCGCGAGAAATGCATTTAGCCCAACATTATTGACCTCTGACATGTCTATCCTCCTATTCTTAAAGGATAGGTTTGCAATTACCGCGCCAAAAATAATAATTTTGAAAATTCACTCTTAAGACNCTAAGTGCGACTGCTGATATCGGCCATATACGTGAGCCCCTTTTACAGACGCAGCTTTCCTGCAATCAAGAGTGCAAACTTCCGTTCTGGCATTCAATCTAAAGCCTNGCCGGGAAGGACAGCACAGATCGGGCATGACAATATCGCGACATTCATGTGCTACCGCATCATTCACCACGCCAGCGTCCAATCTCACCGTCAGCTGTTCGGGCCTAGCGCGCTCAATTCGACGGATGGGTGGNANAGCGGAACGGCTGCTGGAAATCGCCCCAGCGGTGATAGATCCAAACTGCATAGCCAATACCAAACAGGCAAAGCGAAAACCTTTCAGATGGCAGAGGGGGCGGGGCTTGTTGATGTTTGTTGCGCGAACTTATTATTAAGATTGCAGGGCTTACTTATAAAGCAGTGGGGTGCCTGCA
>JGI26246J51724_1001538_pt1 | contig 10433 bp, 9 predicted proteins | sample SaaInlLV_10m_DNA_FD_51724 | JGI IMG/M metagenome (IMG submission 51724) | reverse complement strand
GAACCTTCGATCGTTGCTGGCCTCGAAGCGGTCGCAGCGGGCGGCGTAATTGCCTATCCTACCGAGGCTGTATGGGGGCTAGGCTGCGATCCATTTTCTGAGGCGGCTGTCGCGAAACTCCTGAAGATAAAAAACAGACCGGTTGAAAAAGGGCTTATTCTTGTCGCCTCGAGCCTCGAGCAACTGCCCGCTCTCGCGGCCTCACTCACCGACGCGCAGCGCGACACGATGCAGGCGACCTGGCCTGGACCTGTTACCTGGCTAATACCCGACGTCGACGGCTGCATTCCTCAATGGATAAAAGGCGAGCACGCAAGCGTGGCGGTGAGAGTCAGCGCACACCCTCTCGTGCGTGAATTATGCAATCGCCACGGCGGTGCGCTGGTTTCCACGTCGGCTAATGATGCGGGCGAGCCGGAAATTCGATCTCAATCAAGACTCGTCGAGGAGTTTGGCGGTAGAATTGANGCTGTAATAGCCGGTGAGCTAGGCGACAGCGCCGAACCTTCACAGATACGCGACTTAATTAGTGGTAATCGACTGCGGTAAGTGACGCGGTGCCGGCGCTCCTAAACTCGAACGGGGAACGCATTTTGACCAACGTAGACACGCTTGCGGTAAAAGACTTCTTACTTAAACTTCAGGAGTCGATTGTAGACCGCCTAGCCGAGATAGACCCCGACGCTGAGATTGTCACAGACCAATGGGATCGAGACTCGGGCGGCTCAGGGGTGAGCCGGGTCATGAGCGGCGGTAAAGTAATCGAGAAAGGCGGCGTTAACTTCTCACATGTGTTTGGTAAGGCCATGCCCGCATCGGCTACCGCCGAGCGTCCAGAGCTTGCGGGCAGGGCTTTTCAAGCAATGGGCGTGTCGCTAGTCATCCACCCGCTTAATCCTATGGTGCCAACGTCGCATGCGAATTTCAGGCTTTTCGTTGCCGAGAAAGAGGGTGAAGAAAGTGTCTGGTGGTTTGGCGGAGGCTATGATCTAACGCCCTACTACGGCTTCGAAGAAGACTGCGTACACTGGCACCGCACAGCCGAACGAGCCTGCGCACCCTTTGGCGACGCTTACTATCCTGCCCTCAAAAAGCGCTGCGACGAGTATTTCTTTCTCAAGCATCGCGGCGAGGCACGAGGGATAGGCGGCTTGTTNTTCGATGACTTTAANGAGATGGGCTTCGATAAGTGTTTCGACTTTGTACAGTCGCTTGCAAACAGNTATCTCGANGCCTATGTCCCTATTGTCGAGAAACGAAAAGACACCGAATACACGCAAGAACAACGAGAGTTTCAGGAATACCGGCGTGGACGTTACGTCGAATTTAACCTCGTGTTCGACCGCGGCACGCTTTTCGGCCTGCAGTCGGGCGTTGGACGTATCGAGTCTATCCTCATGTCTCTGCCACCCACTGTGCGCTGGGTATACGATTGGACACCTACCCCTGGCAGCGCAGAGGAAAAGCTGTACACCGATTTTCTCCCCCACCGCGATTGGCTTCAGCTCAGCGCCTAGCGCGGGCTAGAAAGCAACGCGCAAAATTCAGTGATGAGGAGATGCGAGATGCGAGATAAGGAAATGCGAGATAAGGAGATGCGAGATAAGGAGTTGAGGAGATGAGTGACGTGGAAGCCGATAAACAATCCAGTGCCCCGACTCGCTATGCAGTGATCGGTTCGCCGATCTCACACAGCAAATCTCCTCNCATTCACGCGCTTTTCGCAGCGCAGACCCAGCAGGCAATCACCTACGAAGCCATCGAGGTTTTGGAAGACGATTTTGAGCGCTTTGTTGGGTCTTGGTTTGCCTCCGGCGGTGGAGGATTAAACGTCACTGTTCCGCATAAAGAGCGCGCTTTTGCTTTTGCCGAGATAACGACCCCGAGGGCGACATTAGCGCGCGCGGTGAACACCCTTAGTCTCGATTCCGCAGGTCGACTAGTAGGTGACAATACCGACGGCGCCGGGCTCCTAAATGATCTGATAGAGAATTACGATACTCCCATCGGAGGTAAGCGCTTACTCTTGCTTGGCGCGGGCGGTGCTACTCGCGGAGTGCTGGCTGCAATAGCTGATTTACCTAATAAGCCCGCCTCAATCACTGTCGCGAACCGAACGCTGTCGAGGGCGCAAGGTTTGGCGTCCGATTTCGAAGGGCGGTTAGAGATTATTGCGGTAAGCTACGACGATCTCCAACAGCATGAATACGATGTCGTTATTAATGGCACGTCGGCAAGCCTTGGGGGCGAGCTTCCGCCTTTGGTGCCGTCGCTGCTCGCGCCCGACTGCTGTTGCTACGATATGATGTATTCTGCTGAGCCGACCTTGTTCCTTAGGTGGGCAAAAGAGCATGGCGCGGCGAAAGCAATAGACGGGCTGGGCATGCTAATAGGACAGGCAGCCGTCGCGTTTTCACTTTGGCGCGGTGTCGAGCCAAAAACCGCCGAAGTCATTCTGGCTTTGCGCCCCAAGGCGTAAGTCTGCCGGTAAAAACCTGTATTAACGCTCATAAAAAAAGGCCTGCGATTTCTCGTCAGGCCTCTCTTATCTTACCGACAATAATGCGTTAGCGATTAATGTGCGGCTTCCTCACCATGGCCACCGCCATGGAAGTCGCTAGGCGACAAAGGCGTCAGCGTGGGATCGTCTCCACGGTACTGATAACGCGTGCCTTCAGTATAGTTGCCCTCGATGGTCATAAAACCAATGAGGAANAATAACGCCACTGGCGGTACTAAGATCGTCAGAACTAGCGCTAGGCGTTCCCAGACGACGTGCATGAAGATCGCGGTAATAAAACCGGCCTTCAGGAACATAAACGTGATTACTAAGAACCAGCGTAGGCCGCCTTCGACATGGAAATAGTCTACTGCGTAAGAGAACCCACTCAAGACGAAGAGTAGGATCCAGATTTTGTAATAAATCCCTAGAGGATGTTGTTGACCTGCTTCAGATGACATTGTTATCCCCTCTCTTTATAGCAAGTAGAAAAATGCGAAGATGAATACCCACACGAGGTCGACGAAGTGCCAGTATAAACCGGCGATCTCAACGATCTCATACCCTTTCTTTTCGTAATGACCTTTTCGCACTTTGTTTGCAACAACCAGAAGGTAGATAACACCCCCCGTCACGTGCAATCCGTGGAAACCTGTCACCATAAAGAACACTGAGCCAAACTGAGCCGCGCCGTAGGGGTTGCTCCAGGGCCGAATGCCCTCGTCGACGATCAGCTTAGTCCACTCGAATGCCTGCATACCAACAAAAGAGAGGCCCAACAAAGCGGTAATCACCATTAAGATGAATGTCTTTTGCTTGTCGCGGCGATAGCCGAAGTTCACGGCNAGTGCCATCGAACCCGAACTCGTGATCAAGATAAAAGTCATGATCGCTATCAATACGAGCGGAATAGACTGGCCGAACAACGTTAGTGCGAAGATCTCTGTCTGCAGAGGCCAAGGCTCTGTCGTTGTGAGGCGCACATTGAGGTAGCCGGTAAGAAAGCAGGTAAAGATGAAGGTATCCGATACTAAGAATATCCACATCATCGCCTTGCCCCAAGGCACATTGTAGGTCTGCTTATCGCTGGCCCAGTCTTCGACTAGACCTTCCACCCCTTCTGGGCTTCCTTGAATTGCTGCAGTTTCACTCATCCTTATTTCCCATTAACTCTATTTTTAAATTCTGTCCCTAGAAGGGCGGTCTCCCGCCCTGCCAAATTAGGTGTTGGCAACGACCGCGAAGATCACAAGCCAAACAACCAATAAGAAGTGCCAATAGACCGTACAAAGCTCGATGCTCAGGCGTTGTTCCTTCGCTTCTGCTCCGGTAACCATTCGGAATACACACTTAATCCATACGTACAGGCCGCCTGCGATGTGGATCGCGTGCAGGCCAGTAAGTAAGAAGTAGAAGTCAGCCGCTGGATTGCTCGAGAGATAGACGCCAGCTAGCTGGAGCTCTTCCCAAGTTTGCAGCTGGGCCGCGATGAATAAGATGGCGAAAACGCCACCGCCGAAAAACGCAATCTTCACGTTCTTCGAACCGCCGTTACCTACGACGTTACGCGCCCACTGAAACAACACGCTGCTCATCACGAGTAAACCCGTGTTGAACCAGAGTGATGTTGGCTCAGCGATCGGCAACCAATCCGGCAATTCCATGCGGATGTAGTAGCTAACCCCAAACAGAGAAAACACGATAGAGGCGGCGGTTAAGAAGAAGTTTAATGCCACNCGCTCCGCGGGTGACTTAAACGTGCCTTCTGGTTTTAGGCCGCCGATGATGCCTTTGCGTTCCCAAGGCTTCTCGGTAATCTGTTTGAATAAGCTCATTGATTACGCGCCTTTCGCTGCTGAAGCTTCCATTTCTACGTCTTCTTCAGCCATGTTCTGTGGAATGAAGTCAGACTTCGCACCCGGAACGCTGTAGTCATAGGCCCAACGGTAGACAGTAGGAAGCTTGTCGCCCCAGTTGCCGTGAACCGGTGGTGTATCAGGTGTCTGCCACTCGAGTGAAGCCGAACCCCAAGGGTTTGGATCTGCTTTCTCACCGTTGCGTAGGCTCCACAGAATGTTGAACAGGAAGATCAACTGCGCCGCGCCTACGATCAGGGCCGCGATAGTGATGCTTTCGTTCAGTGTCTGTGCACTTGCTGGGATGAAGTCAGTCTCACCGATCGCGTAGTAACGACGGGGAACACCGAGGAAGCCCAGGTAATGCATTGGGAGGTAAATTGCATAAGTACCAAGGAAGGTAATCCAGAAATGCGCTTTGGCAAGACCTTCGTGGTACATGCGTCCAGACACTTTCGGGAACCAGTGGTAGATAGAGGCGAAGATCACGAGAACCGGCGAGACGCCCATTACCATGTGGAAGTGAGCGACCACGAAGTAGGTGTCTGACAGCGGCAGATCGATAACCACGTTGCCCAAGAACAAACCAGTTAGGCCGCCGTGTATGAACGTGAAGATAAAGCCAATCGCGAAATACATTGGGGCGTTGAGGCGAATGTCGCCTTCCCACAGTGTGAGTACCCAGTTGTACACTTTAAGTGCTGTAGGGACCGCAATGATTAGCGTTGTCGTGGCGAAGAAGAAGCCGAAGTACGGGTTCATGCCGCTAACGTACATGTGGTGAGCCCACACGATGAAGCTGAGTCCGCCGATCGCGATAATCGCCCAAACCATCATGCGGTAGCCGAAGATGTTCTTACGCGCGTGTGTGCTGAGAACGTCTGAGACTAGACCGAACGCTGGGAGCGCAACGATATACACTTCTGGGTGACCGAAGAACCAGAACAAATGCTGGAACAAAATCGGGCTGCCGCCTTGGTAGTCGAGAGCTGTACCTGACTCGATTACCGCTGGCATAAAGAAGCTCGTACCAAGCAGCGTATCAAACATCATCATGATGCAAGAGACGAGTAGCGCTGGGAAGGCGAAGAGACCAAGAACCGTGGCAACGAAGATGCCCCAGACAGTCAGCGGAAGGCGCATTAGCGTCATGCCGCGTGTACGGAACTGGAGGATTGTCGTCACGTAGTTAAGGCCACCCATCGTAAACGCAACAACGAATACTGCCAGCGAGACGAGCATCAGTACGATACCCATGTCGTGGCCCGGCGTACCGGCCATTGTGGTTTGCGGTGGATACAACGTCCAGCCAGCACCGGTTGGGCCGCCCGTCACGAAGAAACTCGCTAAAAGAATGAGTACCGACAACAGNTAGAACCAGAAGCTCAACATGTTGAGGAATGGGAACACCATGTCNCGCGCACCGATCATGAGCGGGATCATGTAATTACCGAAGCCGCCAAGTAATAGCGCCGTCAGCATATAAACCACCATGATCATGCCGTGCATTGTGACCGACTGGTAGTAAGCGTTTGGATCGATAAGATCAAAAGTCCCGGGGAAACCGAGCTGCATGCGCATTAATAGTGACAAAACGAGAGCAACCAATCCAACGAGAACCGCAGTACCGCCGTATTGAATAGCGATAACTTTATGGTCTTGGCTCCAGACATACTTCTCAACCCAACTATGGGGATGGTGAAGTTCCTGTTCGTGATCTTGGTCAGCCAGTGGTACGTAGGCCATGTAAACCTCCTAACTTGTTAAACTTCTAATTCTTGCTTGGCGCCGCCCTGTCCTAGCGGCAGCGCACATCTACTTGGGACTAACTACTACCTNGACACTAGCGAATAGTGTTTAGGTAAGCAGCAACATCTTCCATTTCTTTCGTGTCGTCCGTGTTCTTGGCGGCCATCGCTGTGGCCATAGACACCATCTGCTCGCCATACGGGTCTGCTGCGTGCAAACCGCGGATGCCACTGCGGAAGTTCTTAATCTGGGTNACGAAATACCAGTCGTTCATGCCAGAAAGCTTCGGTGCNTCCGTGTACCAAGTACCGTTGCCGTTATCGAGGTGACAAGCAGCGCAGTTACGGTCGTAGATGTCGGCGCCATTGGCGATGTCGCCTTGAATCGTTGGCTGAGCCGGCACATCTGGAAGAGAAGCGATGTAGGCTGACATATTGCGCACTGCAGCGTCGTCGACGAGCATGTTTGCCATGCCTACCATCGATGCGCCGTACTGGTCGCCTTCTGTCTGGCCGCGAACGCCCGTCTTGAAGTGGTTGAGTTGACGCTCGATATACCAGTCTTGNAGACCAGAGAGCTTCGGCGCGTTAAGCGCTTGATTGCCTTCGCCGCCAGCACCGTGNCATGACGCACACACCGCGTACTGAGCTTGGCCAGCAGCGAGATCAGGCGCTGCCATCGCTTGTGTTTCAGCGAAAGTAGGCTTGCTCGCAATCCATGCGTCGTAGTCTTCTTGNGTGTCGATAACGACNGCGCCGCGCATAATGAAGTGGCCTATTCCGCAGAGNTCTTCACACAGGATGTCGTAGCGGCCAGTAACTTCTGGCTGGAACCAGAGATANGAAACAAGACCTGGCACCATGTCCATCTTCACGCGGAACTGGGGAACCGTGTAGTTATGCAGCACGTCGTTCGAGCGCAGCAGCGCTTTTACCGGCTTGCCGATCGGCAAATGCATCTCAGGGGCGTTAACGACGATGTCGTCCATGCCGTTTGGATCTTCTGGGTTGATACCGAAAGGATTGAGTTCGCTTATGAACTCGGTGTCAGCTGTGCCGAGCTTACCGTCGGCGCCTGGNTAGCGGAAATTCCACTGCCACTGCTGCCCCATCACTTCGTATTCGGTTGCTTCTTCAGGCACAGTCACGAAGTCTGCCCAAACGAAGAGACCAGGTGCGAGCATCGCGATAACACCTACCGTGGTGATCGCAGACAGCCAGCTTTCGAGTTTGTGATTTTCTGGCTCGTAAACCGCTTTATGTCCTGGCTTCTNGCGGAACTTGTAAACGCAGTAGGCCAAGAAGAGGTTGCACAAAACAAATACCGCGCCTGTTATCCAGAACGTGATACTGATTACACCATCGATGCTGTCCCACTGAGAGACGATGTCGGTGAACCACCATGGACTCGCGAAGTGAAAGATTACCGATCCGATAACCAGCGCGAAAATAACGACCGCTAAGATCATACCCAGTTTTCCTTGTAGAGATTTCAAACGTTTTCGACACGAAACACGGCGAGCGAGTAGGGCAANCANTTGCCAAACGACTCACTAAGATCCCTGTCGAAAGATTAACTAAAGCTGCGCGTTCAAAATCGGCGCGAGGAGCATACGACCCTCTTTTCGATTTCGATTAGATAACTGCCAGTGATTGCTAGAAAGAGCTCTGTGCCAATCAGAAAGTTATCTAAAGTTTTGTAATGCTGGCGAGGAAAACATTGACTCGATGGTGTCACTTTCCTGACGTGACATTACCGAATTTTTGATGACCCTCTAGCGCACCGGAATGCTATAGAAAAACCCGTTAAGCCGCAAGTAAATGAGCCTGTAAAAACCCTGAAAATTGCGCAAAATCAACCGTTTTTGACAGCGTTCTGTCGGTTCTACTTTAACTGAGAATGATTCGCAAAAACTCGGCCGAAAGAGTTTCTTTTTTGAGTGCGATCCGAACTCGGCTAGCGACCGTTTAAGTTGAGATTCGCGCGTAATTATGATCAAATGCGCGCGCTTAAGCGCTGGCTCAAACGATAATTCCAACAACAAGATGTTGTGCTTTGCGAACGAAATTTCACTACCCGTAGTGACTCACGAAACGAGCCCGAGTGGCGACGAAATTCATCACGTATTCGCTAAGACGTTAATAGCGCAAACGAGAACTCCACAGTGACTGAAATGACCAGCAGCACCCCAGCAAGTTGGCGCGATTATTACGAGCTTTGTAAGCCGCGCGTTGTGTATCTGATGATACTGACCTCGCTTGTTGGAATGTTCCTTGCCGTGCCCGGCATGGTTCCCGTCGACATTCTTATTCTCGGCAACCTCGGCATTGCGCTCGTCGCGTCGTCAGGTGCCGTGGTTAACCATCTGATCGACCGCAAAATCGACATAAAAATGGCGCGCACTCACAATCGGCCCGTTGCACAGGGGCGAGTAGAGCCTATGCAAGCGGCGATGTTTGCGCTCACTATCGGCGTAGCCGGCATGGCGATAATGATGATTTGGGTGAACGCCTTGAGTGCATGGCTAACCCTCGCATCATTTATCGGATACGCCTTCATTTACACAGGTTATCTGAAGCACGCAACGCCGCAAAACATCGTTATCGGCGGGCTTGCAGGCGCAATGCCGCCGCTCTTGGGCTGGTCTGCGGTGAGTAATACGATTGACCCCGACGCGCTCATTCTCGTTCTCATCATTTTCGCTTGGACGCCCCCCCATTTCTGGGCGCTCGCGATTCACAGAAAAGACGATTACGCCAAATCGGGCGTCCCTATGCTGCCAGTCACACATGGCGAGCACGTCACCAAAATTCATATATTGGTCTACACGGTGATTCTGGTCGGCACGACAGCACTGCCGTTTTTCTCTGGCCTCAGCGGCCCATTTTATCTAACCATCGCGATGCTCAGCGGCGCTGGGTTTCTGTATTACGCCTGCAAACTCATGTTTCGGCCAAAGGCGTCTACGCCGATGGACACGTTCCGCTTCTCGATTATCTACCTAGCCATACTNTTCGTGGCGTTAGTGATCGATCACTATCTAGTTTAGGAATCGAATGAATAAGCGTCTGCTTATCGCCTTTNTTATTGTCGATATTTTGTTGGGNCTTGCGGTGTACAGGGGTTACAAGCTCTGGAACGCAGGCGAGGAAGCGGCAGAACAGANAAGCGAATTGCGCGAAAAAGGGACAACGCTTTTTCCTGAACCCAGACCTCTCTCAAGCTTCTCACTGATCGACGCACAGGGAAACGATTTTACTGGCGCGAACCTAGTGGGCAAGTGGAGCCTTGTGTTTTTTGGCTTTACTCACTGCCCAGATATCTGCCCGCTGACTATGAAAGAATTGGCAGAGATGGCGGCACAGCTCACCCAAGCCGAACGTGCGCAGATACAGGTTATTTTAGGCACAGTCGATCCAGAACGTGACGATTCGGCGACGATGGCGGAATATGTTGCTCGATACAGCAATGACTTCGTTGGCCTCACCGGCTCTCGCGTCGCGCTCAGCGTGTTAACCAAACAGCTCTATGTGACGTATTCGGACCCCGCTGAATTGGTCAACCACGACAATCACGATGACCAAGCCCCTGCGCAAACAGCAGACAGTTCATCGCAGCACGCGCCCTCGAGCGATGGTGCGCATTCGAGTCATACAGGGGCAGGCGAAAGCGCGGCTGATGACTATCTCATCACCCATAGCGGCCATATTGCCTTAATTAACCCCCAAGGNGACTTTCACGGCGTCATTCGTCCGCCACATCGCGATAGAGACCTACTCGCCGTGGTCAGAGTGTTGCTCGGTACCGAGTAACATGTCGGCCTAGACTTTGCCGCCTCGCGCGAGTGTGAGGACGAGAAATATTGCGGTTGCGCACACAACGATGCTTGGGCCTACTGGGACATCGACAACAAATGCGCCAAACAGACCAATCACCACAGCCACGCAGCCAATCAGGCTCGCGCGCACTGCCATTTGTTCGGGCGTCGCTGAAAGCAGTCGAGCCGCCGCAGCCGGAATAACTAAAAGCGAAGTAATCAATAAAACGCCCACGATTTTCATCGACACAGCAATCGTTAGGGCGATCAAAAGCACTAGAAGAATATTGAAATGATCGACTCGAGTACCTTCGATTTCGGCAATATCCGGGTGCACGGTAATGGCGACGAACTCGTTCCAAAACCTCAGTAATACTCCTCCAACCCCTAGCGCGACGACAATAATCCAGACAAGATCGGACTCGCTAATTGTGAGCAAAGCACCGAATAAATAGGCTTCTAGATTAACTCGAACCGAATCGGCGAGTGCGAGAACGACAATACCCAGAGC
>JGI26246J51724_1001523_pt1 | contig 10472 bp, 11 predicted proteins | sample SaaInlLV_10m_DNA_FD_51724 | JGI IMG/M metagenome (IMG submission 51724) | reverse complement strand
CTCCTCTTTTCTCAGTTCCTATTTTATGACACTCATCAACTATCAAAAGTGTATTTTCAGGATCAACTTTATCTATAAGATTTTTAAGTGAATCTATCGTTGATATGCAGATCTTTGCAACATCTTCTATTTGCTCACCGCCACCATTCAGAGCTATTTCCTTAGAGCTGAAACTTAAAGATAAGCTTTCATACCATTGATCTAATAGAGCTATAGATGGGACAACAATTAATATTGAATTACTTTGATTTTCTTCTAAATACTTGGTTAGGCAGTGAATAGCAAAGACCGTCTTACCTCCTCCCGTTACAACTTTTATGATGCCTCTTTTTTTCTCCCACCACAAAGGAAAGGCATTTTCTTGCCAGTCTCTTAGTTTCAACTAAAAGCACCTTTCATTAAGCTCTCGCCGATTAAGAATACATGGATGTCTTCTTGTTTAAGAAGATCTATATCTTCTTGATTTTTAATTCCAGATTCAGCAATAAAAATATTATCGCCATTAAATATCTTTTTAAGGTTGATCGAATTATTTAAATCTACTTCAAAGGTTTTAAGATTTCTATTATTAACACCAATCATCGCATTGCTAAAGTGCTCAACTCTTTTAAGCTCTTCTTCATCATGAACCTCTATTAAATAATCTAGTTCTAGTTCTTCAGCCACATTTACAAAGTGGGTTATTTCTTCATCAGAAAGAACGCTAGCAATTAGCAGTATGCAATCAGCACCAATAAGTTTAGCTTCATATATTTGATATTCATCAATCATGAAATCTTTTCTAATAATAGGAAGTTTAGTTATAGCTTTTACGTCTATCAAAAATTGATTGTGCCCTTGAAAGAAGTCTTCTTCAGTAAGAATAGATAATGCTGAGGCTCCAAAAGCTTCGTATTCTTTAGCTTTTTTAATGGGGTCAAAATCTTCGGCAATAATTCCAGCACTGGGTGAGGCTTTTTTAATTTCTGCAATAATAGCCTGATCTTTATTAGCCAACCCTGCTTTAAAGGCTCCTTTGGAGAGATTTAATCCACCAAGTTGTGTCTTGATGTCGTTGAGAGACAGAGACTCTTTTTTTTGAATTAACTTTTCTCTGGTATTTTCAACTATTTCGTTAAGGATAGTCATTATAGATTCGAAACCCTCACATATGCGGCTAATTTGTCTGCCGCTTTACCGTTATTCATTAATGAAAATGCTAATTCCACCCCATCTGCAATTGAGTCCACTTTTCTTGCAATATAAAGTCCTGCTCCAGCGTTTAGAGCAATCATGTCTTGGACTGCAGATTGTTCTCCAGAAAATGCTTCCCTTACAAGTCTTAAACTGTCTTCTGGGGATTGTGCCGCAATCTCATCAAGCCCAGAAGCTGATAAACCAAAATCTTGAGGTGTTATTGAGTAGTTCTCAATCTTATAATTTTTTAATTCAGATATTTGAGTTGGGCCACTAACACTGATCTCATCCAAGCCATCATCCCCATGAACAACAAGAACATGTTCCATGTCTAAATTTTTTGCCACCGTTGAAAATGTTCCGAGTAATTTTTTATCATAGACGCCAATAACTTGTCTCTTTGCTCCGCAAGGATTGGTATGAGGTCCCAATAAATTAAATATTGTTTTCTGACCAATGCGCTGTCTTGCTGGCATTACGTATCTCATAGATTCGTGATGAAGAGGTGCAAATAAAAATACAAATCCAACTTGATCAAATACATGTAAAAGCTTTTCTCTGTCATGCGTGATATCTGCGCCTGCAGCTGTTAAAAAATCTGCACTACCAGATTTGCTTGAAATAGCCTTGTTGCCATGTTTTGTTATTGAAGCTCCGCCTGCAGCGGCAACAAAGGAAGATGCTGTAGAACAATTAAAAGTGTGTAAACCAGTTCCACCAGTTCCGCATGTATCTATATGTGTGCCATCGCCTATATCAAATTTTAAAGATTTAGCTCTCATTACTGAAGCAGCGGCAGTTATTTCTGGTTCTTTTACACCCTTTTCATTTAGAGAAATGAGAAAGATTTCAATATCCTTATCTTCAACCTCTCCGGTCATAATACTTTCAACAGCATGTTGCATTTCTTCAGACTGGAGATCTTTTTTATCTTTTAATTTTTTAAGAATATCTTTAATCATAGGGCTAAAAAGTTTTCTATAAGCTTCATACCAAAATCAGTTTCAATAGACTCAGGATGAAATTGAACACCATAAATTGGTTTTTCTTTATGCTCGATTGCCATAATTATTTCAGGATTATCTTTTAGAACTCCTGTGATCTTTAATTCATCTGGCAAAGAGTCTTTTTCAATTATTAAACTATGATATCTCACTACAGAATAGGGACTATCAATACCTTTAAAAATATTTTCATTGTTGTGCTCAACTTCAGATAGTTTTCCATGAAATATTTCTGGTGCTTTAATAATATTTCCACCGAAAGCGGCACCAATTGCTTGATGGCCTAAACAAACTCCCAGTAAAGGTACAGTTGCATTTTTAATTAGCTCAATAGATATGCCAGCTTCTTTGGGGGTACAAGGTCCTGGAGAAATAACTATTTTTTCTGGATTGAGATCGTTGATTTGCTCGATTGTTATTTCATCATTTCTGACTACGAGAACTTCTTGTCCGCTTTCACCTATGTAATGGACCAAGTTATAGGTAAAGCTATCGTAATTATCTAAAACTAGTATCATGAAATCATCTCCATAGCATCTAAGAAGACTTTTGCTTTTTGCTTACACTCAAGCCATTCATTTTCTGGAATAGAATCAGCAACAATTCCAGCTCCGGCTCCAACATGAATAACGTTATCTTTAATAACAGCAGTTCTTATAGCTATTGCTGTATCGATATTACCGTTCCAGGAGATGTAGCCAATAGCCCCACCGTATATACCTCTTGAACTTGGCTCAAGCTCATTGATAATTTGCATTGCTCTTATTTTTGGAGCTCCAGACAAGGTACCGGCTGGTAATGAAGCTTTTAATGCATCAATAGCATCTAAGTCTTTAGATAAAGTGCCCGTAACATTAGATACGATATGCATGACATGAGAATACTTCTCAACAATCATCTTGTCTGTTACCTGAACGGTTCCCATTTCAGAGACTCTGCCAACATCATTTCTTCCAAGATCTATTAGCATTAAGTGTTCTGCAATTTCTTTAGGGTCAGTTAATAAATCTTTCTCGTTAGCTAAATCCTCTTCTGTATTCGACCCTCTTTTCCTTGTTCCTGCAATNGGTCTTAATGTTACCTTGTCTTCCTCTAATCGAACCAANATTTCAGGAGAAGCNCCTACAATTTGGCACTCNTCAAGATCTAAGTAATACATATATGGTGATGGNTTTAATTGTCGTAGTGCTCTNTATAAATCAAAAGGATCATTCTGAAAATCCTGGGAAAAGTCTTGAGCAAGAACGACCTGCATAACATCACCCTCTTCNATATAATTTTTTACAAGACCTACAGCCTTAATATAATCATCTTTTTCAAAATTAGAATTAAAGGCCATTTCTCCAGAAGGAGTTTTAAAAGTATCATCAAAAATTGTATCTTCACTATTTAATAGGCTGCCAATCTTTTCGATAGCATCTAGCGCCTCTTCATAAGAAGTCTTTGAGGGGTCAACATTAAAAATTATCTGGATTGACTGATCGGTATTATCATAAACGATTAGCTTCTCAGCTTTAACTAGAAAAATTTCAGGCATATGCTCATCAAACTTTGAATCTTTATTTACAAGATCTGCAATCCTCTTTTCTGCATACTTGGCACTTTCGTAAGCAAAAAAGCCTACATAACCACCATAAAATCTTGGCAAGTCTTTAATTTCAGGGGTTTTTAGACCACTTATTAATTCTTGGATTTCATCTAGTGGATTGTCTGAAATGAATGATGAAATCTGATCGCCTGTCTTGGTTTCAATAGTATTTCCAGTGACTTTGATGGTGTCCAAACAATCTAACCCTACAATAGAATATTGCGCCCAAGTTTCACCACCTTCAACAGATTCTAATAAAAAAGTGTTCGACTTATTTGATATCTGAGAGTAGATGGTAAGTGGAGTCACATCATCTAGATGAACATCTTTAGCAACAGGAATGATATTGAATCCTTGATCTGCGTATTGCTGAAATTGTTCTTTATTTATCATTTTGTAACGTTTTATCTATAGCTAAAATATCGCCGGCATTAATATTATTTTTTTTAAAGACTTGGCTGACTTCTAATGCATATAAGGCTGGTTTTGCTGAACAGACAGATGCTTTGGATAACGGAGTCATATCAGAAATATTAATAATTTTACCTTCAGTATCTACATATGCAACGCTTAAAGGTACATAAGTATTTTTCATCCACATGCATTGAATCTTTNTTGAATCCCATTCAAAAAGCATCCCGTGATCTTGAGGAAGCATCCTTCGATACATGAGTCCTCTTTTTCTTTCTTGAGAATTATTAGCAACTTCTATTTTATTTAAAAAGCTTTCTAATGGAATAGGNTCAGACCCATGAATACTGGAGACAAAAACAATATATAAAAAGAATTTAAACGATCTTTGAACGAAGTGTTGAGATTGTCTGCTCATAATTATCCGTATTAAAGATTGCAGATCCTGCAACAAAAGTATCAGCACCGGCAGCAGAGGCAAGGCCTATAGTCTCGTTATTAATTCCGCCGTCTACCTCTAGGCGAATATCTTTTCCAGATTCATCAATCATTTTTCTAACCTTAGTTATTTTATCAAGTGAGCTATGAATAAAGGATTGTCCTCCGAAGCCNGGATTAACACTCATGATTAAAATTAAATCTAAATCCTCTATTACATTGTCAAGAACATGAAGAGGAGTTGCTGGATTAAACACCAATCCTGCTTTACAGCCCTGGTCTTTGATTGCATGAATTGATCTATGAATATGATTTGTTGCTTCTGGGTGAAAACTTACTAAATCAGCACCAGCCTTAATAAAGCTTTGAGCTAAGTCATCAACNGGGTCNATCATTAAATGGACATCGATAAATTCTTTAACTCCATAATCTCTTAATGACTTACAAACCATTGGTCCTATAGTTAAATTAGGTACATAGTGATTATCCATCACATCAAAATGAATCCAATCNGCTCCAGCATTTAAGACATTTACAACTTCTTCACCCAAAGTAGCAAAGTTTGAAGCCAATATTGATGGTGCAATAATGTAGTTTGTATCACTCATAATCTAATTTTCGTCTTTATATATCTTATTAGCAAGTTCTAGGCGCTCGAATGTCCCTGTATCTATCCAATTGCTGTGGGTTATTTCGGCTGTAACAGTTTTATTCTGAATAGGCTTGATCATTACTGATTTCCATATGTCAAAAGGCCCTTCTTGATTCCTAAAATTGCTAAAGATAGCCGGGTTGATAACGGATATTCCTGTCCAAGTAAAATCATTCTTGCCTTCTTTTATTATTAAGCTATCTCCGTCTAAAGAGAAATCTCCATCAGAATTATGATCAGGATTCTTGACTCCAATCAGATGAGCAGATTCAGTGTCTGAGCTAAGATTTTTAATATTTATATCATGGCAGATATCAGAATTTATTAGAACGAAAGGGTCTTTGCCAAGAATGCCCAAGGCTGCAGACACGCCACCACCTGTACCTAAGGGCTCAACCTCTTCAGAGAAAGAAATTTTAATACCAGGAAATGTATGACTTACATGTTCTTTAATCATTTGACCTAAATAGGAAATATTAATAACAAACTCATCAAAGCCAGAGTCTATAAGTGTCTCTATATTTCTTTGAATTAAAGATTTTCCGTTAACTTCTAATAAAGGTTTTGGAGTACCTTCTGTTAAAGGAAGCAATCTTCTTCCATAGCCTGCAGCAAGAATCATGACTTTCATATCTTATCCAGCCTCACTAAAAGATTTTGATGGACCTCTTCATTAAGATATTTTTTTAAAGCTGTAAAATTTTTATCGGGTATGAGTTCAATTAAATTATTTAAAATCTGAGGCAGGTCCTTAAGTCTAAAAGACCTATCAGTATCGATATAAATCTTACTTAATATTCCAAGTATCCTCATATTTCTTTGTATTGCGCCCCACCTGACCCACTCAAATATTTCTTCAGGACTCACATCAATTTCTATTAGGCTTGAATAGCTGGCTAGCGATTCCATTATTTGTTGATCTGGATATTTAACGTAATGATCTATTAACAACCCAGCAAGATCTATTCCAACAGGACCAGAACATAAATCTTGATAATCAACTACAGCAATCTCATTGTCTTCTAAAAGAATAAGATTTCTTCTTTCAAAATCAAAATGGCAATTCATCCATGGCTGATTTAGTAACTCTTCAATTGCTAGCGTTTTTAATATTTTAAAATCGTTATGGGAATCCATAGATAAAAAATCTTTTATAAAAAAATTTTCCATCATATTCATTTGCTCAAACAGACTATCTTGATTTAATTTTGGTATCTGAGGTACGTTTGCTGTCTGGATTTTAGTTAAAACACCTAAGGATTTTTGAAGTAACGAATTATATTTTTTATTTAATACATCTAAATCTATGAGGGATTGGTCTCCTAGGTCTTCCTGAATAGTAATTCCCAAACTACCATCATAAAAAATAATTTCTGGGCATCGAACATTCTGGTCAAAAAGAAATTTAGAGATGTGTTGAAAGTTAGAGTGGTTTCCTAAATTAGGATCAAGGTAACATAAAACAAATGTTTCTCCTGAATCTTCAGTTATTCGGTAATACTCCCTGCCGCTTGCTTCAAGCTTTAGAGCATGGACTTTACTTACAATAAAACCACACTCTTTAGAGACTTGTATTACTTCAGAATCTATCAAATTAGCTGTTTTTTACCTCTTCAGGCAATGGCGTGTCGTCTGGTACAAAAAAGTCTGGCATTAGTTCAGCAAAAGGAACATTTGCATATTTTGTAAAATCTTTTACGCCGGCTGCATGAAGAACTAGATCATCTATGCAAAAGTTTCCAGTAAATAATTTAGAATCTTTTATCAAGATTTCATAGGCTGCATCAGCCATGATATCTACATTCCTAGATAGTCTCATAATTTCATCTCCGCCCAAATGATTCTGAACAGCAGCAGTTGCAATCGCAGTTCTTGGCCAAAGTGCATTTACTGCAATTCCCTTATCAGCAAATTCAGCAGCCATTCCAAGAACACACATACTCATAGTGTATTTAGCCATGGTGTATGCAACAGTTCCTGAAAACCATTTAGAGCTCATATCTAGAGGTGGAGATAAATTTAAAATATGAGGATTGGAAGATTTCATTAAATGAGGAAGGCAATATTTACTTACCATGTAGGTTCCTCTTCCGTTGATTTGATGCATAAGATCATATCTTTTCATTTCAGTGTCTGTAACGTTGGTCAATTGAATGGCTGAGGCATTGTTAATACAAATATCTATTCCACCAAAATGCTCTACAGATTGATTAATAGCATCTCTAACATTATCCTCGTTCCTGATATCACATAAAACCGGTAAAGCGTCGCCACCAGCTTCTATAATCTCATCTGCTGCTGTATAGATAGTTCCTGGTAGTTTGGGATGAGGATCTGCAGTTTTTGCAGCTATAACTACTTTAGCACCATCTTGTGCTGCCTTCTTTGCCATAGCCAAACCAATACCCCTGCTTCCACCAGACATAAAAATAACTTTATCTTTTAAACTCATAGTATTTCCTTATTTTAAAATTTTTAAAACTTTTCCATGTAAGGTCTAAGATCTAACTCATGCGTCCAAGCGCTTCTGTGTTGAGAATGAACAAACCAATATGAATCTGCAATTTTTTCAGGAGATAGGATACCGTCTTTTTCTTTAAGAGCATATGCCTCTGGAAAATTCTCTTTAATAAATGCAGTGTCTATAGCCCCATCGATAATAAAATGAGCAACATGTATGCCCTGAGGGCCAAGCTCTCTTGCAATACTTTGACTAAGCGCCCTTAATGCAAACTTGGCACTAGCAAATGCTGAGAAACCCGATCCTCCTCTTAGCGACGCAGTAGCACCTGTAAAAAAGATACTTCCTGATTGCCTCTTTTTCATATACTTTGCAGCCTCTCTTCCAGAAAGAAATCCACCAAAGGCAGCCATTTCCCATACTTTTCTAAAAACTCTTGAGGTAGTTTCTTCAATTGGAAAAAATACATTTGCTCCTGGATTGAAAATAACAACATCTATTGGAGCAATATTTTCTTCAACTTCTTTAAATAAGCTAACAATTGAATCCTCATCACGAGCATCGACACCAAATCCTTTTGCCCATCCTCCAGAATTATTGATTTCATCTGCTAATGCGTTTATTTTTTCTTCACTTCCGGGTCTTCTTACTGGACATACTTTGTAACCATGGCTTGCAAATTTTCTAGTGAGTGCGGCTCCAGTTGCATCGCCAGCTCCTATAATTATTGCTGAATATTTTGAATAATCTTTCATATAAGTGTTTAATTGTTTACATAACTTTACAAAATTGTAGGTACAAATGAAAGTAGACTTTATTTTTGATATAGCAAGCCCNAATGCATATTTCTGTCATCAACTAATTCCTGGGTTCGAAGAAAGAACTGGGGTGAAATTTAATTATGTGCCTTGTTTGCTNGGNGGAATAATGAAGTTATCTGGTAACCAGCCTCCCTTCGTTGCTTTTGCTGATATTAAAAATAAAAATAACTATCAATTTATTGAAATTGAAAGGTTNATAAAACAGCATAAGCTTGATAAATATAAATTTAATTCGCATTTTCCNCAGAATACTGTCAATGTNCAAAGAGGGGCTCTTGCAGCTCAAGAATTAGGCATATTTGATNAGTATATTGAGGTAATGNTTTGCGCTATGTGGGAAGAAGNTAAGAATCTTTCAGACCTNGATGTCCTGCAAGAAACTCTTATAAATAATAAACTTGATGCTGNAGCTATTATCAAAATAGTAACTTCACAAGAATGTAAAGATAAGCTGATTAAAAATACAAGCGAAGCTGTTGATAAAGGAGCTTTTGGNGTTCCNACTTTCTTTATNGATGAGCAAATATTTTTTGGAAAAGACCACCTTTATCAGCTTGAAGAGTATATTAATTCTTATAAGAAATAGAACTTTTTATAAAATACTCTTTCAAAGCTAAGAGGTATAAAATAAATCTATGAAGAAATCTTCTTTTATAATCAATATCTGTGGGCTTATTTCTATATCATCTTTTGCATATGGTGAAATAAGTGAATTGGTTTTAATTCCAACATCCGAGTCAAATGTAAGTAGATGTATAGCCTATTCACCCTTAATGGGTGAAGTAAAGGAAGGTCAAGATCTTAAGGTAAATTCAGATCAATTTGAGTTTACTGATAATAAGAATCTTGTTCTTGATGGTAACGTTACTTTAGATTTTCCAGAAGGCTTATTAAAAGCACAGAATGCAAATCTGGATAAAGATAATGGAAAAATACAATTTTTTAATGGTGGTGAAATCTTCTTAAAAGACTTCTACTTTCGAGCAGAAAATGGTTTTTTTAATAAAAAAGATAGCGAATTATCTCTTTTTGATGGTCAGGCCTACCTTGATGAAAGAGGCCTTATTTTTAAATTTGAAAGCCTTGATGGGCAGTTAAATAGCATAATAAATTTAGCGAATACATCGATATCTTCATGCGCTAACCCGAACAAGGGATGGGTAATACAAGCTAAAGAAATTAGATTGAATGCGGAAACTAATCGAGGCTTAGCTAAATCAATAAAACTTCAAGTAATGGGCAAAACTGTTCTTGCATTGCCGCAACTGCCCTTTGCAACGTCAACTGAAAGGATGACAGGATTTCTTGAGCCCTCGTTATCTTTTTCATCGGATGGGGCTGATATAACACTCCCATATTACAAAGTGCTGTCTTCGTCTTCTGATATAACAATAGCCCCAAGGATGATTGCAAAGCGCGGACAAGGGTTAGAATTAAATTTCCGGTCTCTGCATGGAGAAAATAGAAACCTACGAAACCTAGATCTCATTTATTTTAGTAAAGATGACGAATATGAAAAAGAAGGATATGGCAGTAATTCTCCAAGATGGGCCTTTAATATTTTCGATACATTCGAGCATGAATCAATAAAAATTGATTTAGATTGGTCGAAAGTGTCGGATAGTCTTTTTCTTAGAGATATCCCTGGAGACATAACTTCAATTGGTTATCAGAGAATACAAAACTTAAGTCAAAATTTTTCTTTATCAAAAACTTTTAAAAATGCATCTGTGCAAATAAAACATCAAGGCTATCAAACTCTGAACCCTATTCTAACCAATGGTTATGAACAATCTCCATCGATTGATTTTAACTATTCAAACAGTTTTGGAAAAATTATTTTAAAAGAGCAGCTCAATATATCTTCATTTAAGGCTAGCTCTATTCATGGCTATTTTGGTAATCAGGATATGTCTGGTAT
>JGI26246J51724_1001521_pt1 | contig 10477 bp, 10 predicted proteins | sample SaaInlLV_10m_DNA_FD_51724 | JGI IMG/M metagenome (IMG submission 51724) | reverse complement strand
TACTCAGTGCCCAGTGCCGAGGGGCAGCTGCGGCTGGGGAGCCAGTGGCTGGTGCAGCCCAAAGATGAATTAATCAGTCGATTGCGCGAAGATTTTGGTAAAAACAGCGTCACCTTGCACTATCATTAGTTTAACAATCACTTTGGCGCTTTACTCTGTAGATGTTAATATGCGCGCCACCAACCATCAGGGCATTCCAGCATATGAATTTGAATTATCTTCCCTTTGAACAGCCAATTGCCGAACTGGAAGCAAAGATTGAAGAGCTGCATCTGGTGGGTAATGACAATGAATTGAATATTGCAGAAGAAGTTGCCAAGCTNCGTGATAAATCCCACAAGTTAACCCAGAATATCTATTCAAAGCTCAGTCCCTGGCAAGTAGTGCAGGTGGCTAGGCATCCCCAGCGACCCTATAGTCTAGATTATATCCAGCGAATTTTTACCGACTGGGAAGAGATGCATGGTGACCGCCACTTTGGCGATGACAGTGCTATTGTGGGCGGTGTAGCTCGCCTCAACGACAAGCCGGTTATGGTTATAGGCGAAGAGAAGGGTCGTGGTGTCAGCGATAAAGTGATGCGCAACTTTGGCATGCCTAAAGCTGAGGGGTATCGCAAAGCGCTGCGCCTGATGGAGACCGCCGAGCGTTTCAAAATGCCGGTTCTGACTCTGATAGATACTCCGGGAGCCTACCCGGGGATTGACTCCGAAGAGCGTAATATCTCTGAGGCCATTGCCAGAAATCTGGCAGTTATGTCCCGGCTGAAAACGCCGATTATTTGCACTGTGATAGGCGAGGGCAGCTCAGGTGGAGCTCTGGCTATCGGTGTGGGTGACAGGTTAAATATGCTGCAATACAGCACTTATTTTGTAATCTCTCCAGAGGGTTGCGCCAATATTATCTGGAAAACCAGTGAGAAAGCTCCCCAGGCTGCTGAAGCCATGGGTGTGACATCAGATAACCTCGAGAGTCTGGGTATTGTCGACGAGACCATTCCCGAGCCCTTAGGTGGCGCTCATCGGGATATTGAGGCCATGAGCAATAGCTTAAAGACGCGCCTCAGTGAACAGCTTGACGAGCTTCAGGCCATACCTATAGACGAGCTGTTAGAGCGCCGCTACCAGCGGTTGATGTCCTACGGCAAGCCGGACTAGTTTCTACGCCAGGCGTCCGTTTTGCGTAGCTCTGGCGCAGCAGTCCACTAGGGCTCTAGTCAAACCTTATTTTAACGCTCCTCTAGCAGCGATATAGCGGCCAGTGCCTCCGGGTCCTGAGACTTTAGCTTGTTGGCTATATGGTGCTGGAAGAAGTAGCGGAAGTCGTCATTTTTGTCTGCAGCGTAGAGGCACTCATCACCTGGCAGCACTGGGGTGTTGAGCATTTTTTCTTCATCGATCAGCATAGCCTCCATAGAGCCATCATGGAGCAGCCTCCAACTGACAACTTCTTTGAGCGTGATGCTGTGAAACCCGTCTGCAGATAGCACCGCATGGGTACCAATGGTGTCAGGTACCTCCTGAATAATTTCTCGCCCGGTCTCACACTGGTACTCATAATAGTCGGCGGCGGTCTCCAGCTCGACCACCTTGTGTAGAGGTGCAGCGAAAAATAGCTCATCGACCCCCTGGTCGTAATAGCCCTGCCACTGGCCATTTAAGGGGTCGTTGATTTCATCGCAGGCAACCAGTTCATCGAGCCAGGGAACCAGGCCTACAACCTCTCCACTCAGGCGCAGGCCCCAGGCCAATACCTTGACAGAGAACAGTTTTTCCGGATTTTCGGAATTGCTGTAAAGCATCTCGAGGCCATCGAGTTCGGGGGCTATACGAATAAGTTTATTGTCAGAAAGTTCAGAGAGAGGTTTGCGGGTGAAGATATCGATCACGTTGTCCATCTGGTGATCAAGAGCCGGTGTGGGCATAAATACTTCTCCTTGAGGCAGTTGGTAGCAAAACAGTACTAACACTACATAAGGTACTCCAGAATTTCACAAAGCACAACAATTTGTGTTTTATTGTTGTCCAGGCTCTGAAAACACCTGTATATAAACGGGTTTGCAATCCAACCCGGCCTATCCATTTTGCTGTAAAATACCGCTTTGTTTTTGACGATTGCAAACAATATGCCGCGCGGTGAATTTCTTGGACAACAAAAAGACAGCTCAGTTTAATGCAAACTGTAATTTAAATTGGGATCAGCAGCTGGTTCAGAGCCCCGAAGTTCAGGCCTGTTATCAGGAGAATACTGGCACTGATCTGCAGCTAATTATTAAGTTGTTTGAGCAGCAGTTTTTTGACCAGTTTAATACCAGACTTCAGTCTGGCGCCAGTGAGCCGATTTATTTGCCGGCCAGTGGCGACTGCGCCTGGCATCGTCTATTGTTTCGGGAGGACTTTATCTCCAGCGCACTGCATGAAACAGCTCACTGGTGTATCGCCGGATTAGAGCGTCTTAAATTAGAGGACTTTGGTTACTGGTATAACCCGGATGGGCGCAGTGCTCGGCAGCAGAAAATCTTTGAGGACGCGGAGGTCAAGCCTCAGGCACTGGAGTGGATATTCTCTGTGGCCTGCAAACAGCGCTTTACCCTCAGCGTTGACAATCTTGACGGTGATAGCACCCTGGCTAGCGAGAGCTTTGCTGAGGCAGTGAGCCAGCAGGCGATAGACTGGTGTCGGCCAGGCAGATTACCAGGCAGGGCTGCGCTGTTTGTTGAGGCCCTCAGCGCCGGGTTCAACAGTCTGAATGCGCTGGATGCAATGCAGTATCAACGGCACAAACTTAATTAAAAGCAGATTCTATGCAAGCCTATTTAATTGACTCCTCTATTTATATTTTCCGCAGTTACTTTAGTTTGCCGGAAAACTGGCATGCTGTGGAATCCGGCTATCCCACCCATGCGGTCTATGGGTTTACCGGGTTTCTATTGGATATATTGCGCCAGAAACAGCCCCAACATCTTTTTTGTGCCTTTGACGAAAGTCTGGGTTCTGGTTTTCGCCATCAACTCTGTGCTGATTATAAATCTAATCGAGAGTTGCCCGATGAGGCTCTGGCTTTTCAACTCAATGCCTGCCGTCAGCTCTGTCGTGTATTAGGTATTAGTGAAATGGCCTCCAATACCTTTGAGGCAGATGATCTGATTGGTGGTGTGGCCAGTAAGGTTAGGCAGGCTAATGTCCAGCCGGTTTTTGTCAGTCGTGACAAAGATTTGATTCAGTTGGTACAGTCCAGCGACCTGTACTGGGACTTTGGCAAGTCCCAGCCTAAAAGCAGATCTCAGCTTGAAGCTGAGTTGAATATAGGATGTGGTCAGATGGCGGATCTGCTGGCGCTGATGGGAGACAGCAGTGACAGTATCGCAGGGGTCCCAGGTATTGGAGCCAAGACTGCACGAGAGCTGCTCTCCCATTATCCAGACATAGATGCCATTATGGAGCATCTGGATCAACTACAGGACCTACCTGTGCGGGGGGCCAAAAAGCTGGCTGATAGGCTCGATGCTCATCGCGATCAACTGTTCCTTTCTCGCCAGTTGGCGACTATTGTGACTGATGTAGATGAAGCNCCGGGACTGCAGGAAATAGGCTGGCAGGGCATTTATCAGGATGCCTTTGAATTATTTTGCGATGAGATGGGGTTTGGGACAGCTTTTACCGGTCGCGCCAACCAGCTTAAGCAGAGAAACCAGAGCACTTTAACGCGCTAGACCAACGACAGATTTTTAAAGAGTAGATAAACTGAAAATCATTGCAGATCAAAATATGCCTTTAGTTGCGGAGCTGTTTGCCCAGTTTGCTGATATTCAGCTGTTGGCTGGTCGCGATATTAAACGCCAACATTTAATGGATGCCGATGTTTTGCTGGTGCGCTCAGTAACCAGAGTTGACCGGGCGCTTCTGGAGGGCACAAAGATTAAGTTTGTGGGGTCCGCGACCATAGGAACCGATCATATAGATTTGGATTATCTGCGTCAGGAGGCTGTTCAGTTTGCCCATGCACCTGGCTGTAATGCTGAAGCAGTGGTGCAGTACGATCTCAGTGTGATCTGTCGTTTAATGCCTGAATGGCAGTCTAAAACTGTGGGCATTATTGGTTGCGGCAATGTCGGAGGGCGGCTCTATAGCAAACTGTGCGAGCTCAATGTGGACTGTCTGGTCTATGATCCATTTTTATCGCCGACGGCCATAGCAGATTTGGCCGAGCTCGATAGGGTGCTGGGCTGCGATATTATCTGCCTGCACACACCATTGACTCGCAGCGGCCCATTTCCCACCTATCATCTGCTCGATGCATCCCGCTTGGCAGCTATCGGGCCAGATGCATTGATTATTAATGCAGGCCGAGGTGAGGTTGTAGATAACCGGGCACTGCTGGAGCTGTTTCAGAATGGTGCTGAGTTTAAGGTTGCTTTAGATGTCTGGGAAAACGAGCCCGGCATAGATACAGGTCTAATGGGTTTTGTGTCGCTGGCAACTCCGCACATAGCCGGTTATAGCCTTGAGGGCAAGGTTAATGGCACAGAGATGGTGTTCGACGCATTTAAGCAATGGTCAGGCTTAACTGCTAACAAAGCCTCTAAGACTGTCTATAAAGCGCCGTTGCTACTGCAGCCTACCTCAGTCAATCAGGCGATTTTAGAGTGCTATGATGTGGCTGATGACCATCAGCGCATGCTCTCAGCTATGGCCGAAGCGGGCTCAGATCAAGCCAGAGTTGCGCAGGCCTTTGATCAGCTGCGCAAAGACTATCCGGTTCGCCGGGAATTCAGTTACTACGGTATTGAGAGGACTACAGAAGAAAACCTAGCTCAGTATCACAGCCTAGGATTCGCTATCCTCTAGCTCGTCGCAGGCGGTCTGTACCATCTCTTCGGTGATGGGAATCTCTTTTCCCTGCTCATTAATAATTGCCGCGCCATTAAAATTAGGCTGTTCTGGCAGTGTTTCCTGCTCTTTAGTTATCATTGTCTATCCTGTTGTTACAATCTTAAACGCTCTAAAAAATTGGCAAACCTAGCTATGGACTCGGTAAGTTGCTCCTGATCAGGCAAGAATACAATTCGGAAATGCTGCTTGCTATCAAGGTTAAAAGCCGAACCCTGGACCATTAAAATACGCTCTTCTTTGAGTAAGTCTAGCATCAGTTGCTCATCGTCGGCGACTGGATATATCTCCGGATCAAGTCTGGGGAACAGATACATCGCCGATTTGGGCATAACACAGCTGACCCCGGGTATATCAGTAATCAGCTTGTATGCCAGATCCCTCTGGGCTAGGAGACGCCCGCCGGGAAGAATTAAATCATCAATGCTCTGTCTTCCACCCAGCGCTGTCTGCACTGCTAACATTGCCGGAGCATTGGCGCATAGACGCATGGAGGCGAGCATTTCCAAGCCCTCTATATAGCTGGCAGCCCGCTCTTTGGTACCGGTAATCAGCATCCACCCAGAGCGAAAGCCGGCCAGGCGATAGGTTTTTGACAGACCATTAAAAGTTAGGCAGAGAGTCTGGGTAACCAGACTGGCCAGGGGCGTATGCACTGCATCATCGTAGACTATACGGTCATAAATCTCATCGGCGAACACCACTAAATTATGCTTCTCTGCCAGAGCCGCAAGTTGTTTTAAGTTGTCTTCTGTGTAGACAGCGCCAGTGGGATTGTTGGGATTGATAATCACTATGCCACGAGTATTGGCGGTAATTTTGGCTTCAATATCTGCAATATCTGGCTGCCAGTGATCCGCCTCGTTACAGCGATAATGAATGGGTGTGCCGCCACCCATGGATACAGCAGCAGTCCATAGGGGGTAGTCGGGGGAGGGTATTAGTATTTCGTCATTGGGATTGAGCAGTGCCTGCATAGCCATAACAATCAGCTCACTAACGCCATTACCCATAATAACGTCTTCAACCTGAATGCCCTCTATTCCTTGGGCCTGGTAGCGCTGCATCACTGCTTTGCGGGCAGAAAATAAGCCTTTGCTGTGACAGTAGCCCTGGGCTTCACGCAAATTTTGAATTACATCCTGAAATATCTCATCCGGTGCATCAAAGCCAAAGGCGCCGGGATTGCCAATATTAAGTTTAATAATACTTTGACCCTGATCCTCAAGCCAGTTGGCATGATCAAGAACTGGACCTCGAATGTCATAGCAGACACCAGAAAGCTTGTGGGATTTTAATAAATCAGTCATTATTCATATTCACATAGAAAGGGAATGCCCGGGTGCTCATTGTAGCCAAAAGCCCAGCAGTTTGGGATAAACTGGAAAAAATAATCAGCGTTTTAGCAGAAGTCTGTATTTTATTTATCTGCTTGGACATACTGAGTTTTCGCATGGGTATTCTGCCCGGATTTATCGCTATCTCTGCGCTCTATTTTNCGGTGGCCGCTTGCATGCTGCTCTATGTCGCTGCTCTGGTTCTGCTGGCTTCGAGGATTATTACTTCTAGGCGNATTGGCTTTGAGTTGNTGCTTTTGCTGATGCTGCTCTTGGCACCCGTTTTGTCGGGGTTTCCGCTACTAGGTGGGCTGAAGCCATCCTATGTAAACGATGTGAGCACAGATAATATAAGTCCTCCTCAGTTCATCTATGCATATGCTCTGCGCGATAGAAGTCACAATAAGCTAGAGTTGCAGTCTGCCCTATACGGACTGGCAGAGGTGGATCAGGTGCCGGGAGTTGAATCTCTGCATGTAGATCTGTCGCTGCGCGAGGCATTTAGGCGAGCAAGTTACATAGTAGGTCTTGAGGGTTGGACAGTCATCAAGCAGGACGCAGCCGCTGGCTCCATTGAGGCAGTGTCGATATCCGCGATTATGGGTTTTGAATCTGATGTGGTTATACGAGTTGTCTCTTTGAATGAAAGTAGCACTGTTGTAGATATACGTTCTTCGTCAAGAGAGCTGGCTGATGATTTCGGTTTAAATACCCGGCAGATCAAGGGTTTTTTGGCTAAATATCGAGCACTTTAAATAAAAGCGCCCAACCCCTAAAAATTAACGCGGCTAAGGGTTGACACTGTACCTGCCGCTACTTATTATGCGCGCCTCCTAGCCATTACGTCCCGTTCGTCTAGAGGCCTAGGACACCGCCCTTTCACGGCGGTAACAGGGGTTCGACTCCCCTACGGGACGCCATTTTAAAATATGCCTTTTTGGCATATGCGGGAATAGCTCAGTTGGTAGAGCGGTACCTTGCCAAGGTACAGGTCGCCGGTTCGAACCCGGTTTCCCGCTCCATTTAAAAAACGCAAAACCTCGGTTTTGCGTTTTTTTTTGGTTTTTTTATGAGGGCTTGCAGAGGCGGCTCGTCCTAGAGGTAAGTTTTAAGAATTCCTCTTGTTATTGTTACTGTTGCTGAATAGTGGCTAATAATAAGACAAGAGGGGGAGAGCCAGCGGGCCCTTAAGGGTCCGCTTTTTTTTATCTCTAATTTAGGCTGTTGTGGGGCTAAGTTATGGCAAAAAATCTTTCGATTGAGCTCTGCTGGGCCAATGCATCCTGGTATCCCAGTTCTATAAGTTTTCGGCAAAAGCCCGGTTCAAACAATAGATAACTGGCGGCGCTGGTGCCGCCCCCCTGAGCCGTGGCGCCGGTAAGGCGCAGAAATAGTTTAAGTGAGCGCGGTAGTTCATGGATATGTTCCAGGGCAATCTGGTCAATAGATTGGCTCGGGGAAATAGATAGCACATCAATGGGGTTGAGGTCCGTAATGCCATTGTTGGCCCGCAGCGATTCTGGCAGGGCACTGGCCAGGCGGTTAATGGAGCGCAGAGTCTCAAGATCACTCTCTACTGAATCAATAAACGCACTGTTAAACATATGTCCCACAATCTGAGCGATAGAGGGCGAATGCTGCTCTGGTGCTGCTGGTGTCTGGGCTGTTGCATTGTCGCTAACGCCGACAATTAACAGCTGTCTGGCGCCCATATGCAGCGCTGGGCTGATAGGCTTGAGCTGACGCACTGCACCATCACCAAAGTATCCCTCTGCCAGCTGCACAGCGGGGAATAAACTGGGTATAGCGGTACTGGCCATTAAATGGTCAATATTAAGAGTGGTTTTTTCACCGCGGCGACGAGCTCTCTCCCAGGGCTCAATATCCCGATGCCCCTGGAAAAAGGTTACGGATTGCCCAGAAGCATAACTCATGGCACTGACGGCAATTGCCTCTAGCTCGCGATTAGCAATGGCGGTATCCAGGTAATCGAACTTCACATAGCTCTCGAGCAGTTGACGCAGTGGAGTATTATCCAGCAGTGATATGGGTCGACCTATGCCGTAACCGCTGTGTAAAAATGAGGCTAGTACATGGAAGGCATTGGCAGAAACTCCCATAAAATCTGTTCGGTAGACATCTGAGGCACGCAGATTTTGCCAGATGCTCTCCAGCTTTTTAGTGCGCAGGCGAAAGGGGCCTGCGCGACCTGCAATAGACAGGGCATTGATAGCTCCCGCGGAGGTGCCGCATATAATCGGGAATGGATTGTAGACTGCGCGGGGCAAAATTGAGGCTATCCCTTTGAGTACACCCACCTGATAGGCTGCCCTGGCTCCGCCACCGGTTAACACTAATCCTCTGCTCATTACTTGCGATTATCCTGTTTAAACACTTTGGGTATTAAAAAATCCCTAAATCTAATCCGGCGGCCATTGCCAGCCCAAACTCTCGAGCGCAGCGCAGATGATCTGCATTAATTTCACCATTGGCAATCAGCGGCTCACTGACTAGACGCAGAGGATAGCCTTTTGCTATCCGCTGTATGTCCCTGACTGCACCGCTGCCATCATTGTCAGCGCTGATAAATATTCCATAGGGAAGATTTAATTTGTAGGGCTCGGCCGGATAATAGGTTCGATCAAAGAAATCTTTTAGCGCGCCGCTCATGGTGCCAAAATTTTCTGGAGTGCCAAACAATAACCCATCTGCCCACCGCAGATCGTCCAGACCTGCATCAAAGGCACCTAGCAGACGGCTCTGTATATCGGCTTCCTGTCTGCATCCCGCCAGCACTTCGCGAGCTAGCTGTTCTGTGTTGCCCGATTGGCTGTGATAAATAATCAGCAAATTTTTCATTATTTGTGGATGCCGTTGTGGGTAAAAAAAACACTTTGCCTACACTGATGCTCAATCGCTTACCTGCGACTTTACCAGTCTGGGTGCGATCTGCAAGCAGGGGCATAGTATGGGTTTTCTTTTCGCGTTCAGCCTGGGAGTTTTTTCGGTGGCCTGGTGGCAACAGCTGCCGGATCAGAATTTAATGCTATTTGCCCTGGCTGCACTGAGCCTTATCTGGGGGGTCCTGCGCTGGGTCTGTGGTCGCAGGCTATGGGTTGCGACTATGTTGCTAATGTTGAGCTATTTATGGGGCAGTTGCTGGGGACTGCAGGCTGCCTATCAGAGCCTTGGGCATCAGTTGCCAGAGGCCCTTGATCGCCAAGAATTTGTAGTGACAGGAACCATTGTTGGGCTGGTCGATAGCAATAACCAGCGCAGCAGATTCGATTTTCGGGTCGATAGTATCAACGGCGAGCAAAGTGCCCACAGCGCAATCAGTGCCCACAGCGCAATTAGTGCTCACAGCCCGATGGATCTGCAATTGCTGCAGCTGAGTAGTTATGGCCAGTCGAGCACAGAACATAGTTTCGCCCCGGGACAGCACTGGCAGTTTACAGTGCGTCTGCGACGGCCCAGAGGTTTTCTCAACCCTGGTACCTTTGACTATCAGCGCTGGCTAGTGCAACGAGGAGTCTCTGCTACAGGCTATATCGTGGCTGCTGAGGCCAATGGCAGAATTAATCAACCAGGACACAATAAATGGTGCCAACTCCAGGATGCTATCAACCGCTGGAGGCATCAGGTAGTTTTAAAGATCCAGGCGGCTGATCTGTCCAATCAGGGTAGAGCTGTCCTGGCGGCTCTGACCATAGGGGACAAACGACAGATAACTGGCCTCTGGAACAGCCTAGTGCGACTGGGCATTGTGCATCTAATGATTGTCTCAGGCTTGCATGTGGGCCTGGTAGCGGGCTTTGGTTTTATAATAGGGGGTAGGGCGGGCTCACTATTGGCTGCCGGCTGCAGGCTTTTCAGCTCTATTGATCTATCCCCAGCAATTAGATGGTTGGCACCCATAGCAGGACTTGGCGCGGCAGGGGTCTATAGTCTGTTAGCTGGCTTTTCTCTTCCGGCACAGCGGGCTCTGATTGCCGTATCCGTGGTTATGGTTGCTAGGCTCTGCTTGCGCCGGGTGCGGCCTCTGAGCTGCATTGTTTGGGCGCTATTCTTAATGGCTCTAAGCCAGCCCCTGGCAGTGCTTAGCAGTGGGTTTTGGCTATCTTTTTTGGCGGTTATTATTCTGGTCGCTTGGTTTTNCCCCTGGCACTCTATTCAGGTTAGGTTNAATTTAAAGCAGGTGCTCGGCGCCCAGTTGGCGCTGACTGTCGGCCTGCTGATACCCAGCCTTGT
>JGI26246J51724_1001512_pt1 | contig 10492 bp, 9 predicted proteins | sample SaaInlLV_10m_DNA_FD_51724 | JGI IMG/M metagenome (IMG submission 51724) | reverse complement strand
AGCCGCGCCCTTTGGGTTATTTGATAATGCGTAATAATCTCTCCATCGACCACAATTGCTGGCGAAAACGGATTGTTTGCTGATACTTTTTGCGGCGAAAAACTTACAGCAGCAAAAAACGTGAGAATGATTAATAGCAGGTTGTTCATATCTTAAATTCCACAATTTGACCGGTCGGAAAGGCTTCTGCCGCCTGTGCTAAACCCTTTTAATCCGATCGTCATTTCAAATCTTGTTGATGGCGGCGATGAGCCGATATCTGTGAACCGGCGATGCACCGCGAAATCAAAGCTGGCACATTCGTTATTATAGGAAAAATTGATNCCGGCAGTGGCGGTTCTTTCCGCCACTAGATCGTAACGCATCGTATTTGCAATCACCCAGTTTGAATTGGCTTTAAAGTTGGAAGACACGGTCCATTCCGAAAGGTTTTTATTGGTATCATCATCTAAAGCCTTGGGCATCATGACATATCCTGCGGCAAGCTCAAATCGTTTTGAACGCAGGCTGACCAAGCCCTCGGCATGTGATGAGCGACCATTTGGAGTTAGCAAGGTCCGGCCTAAAACCGACAACCCGCCTTGCGTTTCAATTTCGGCGCCGATCAAAAGGTCTGATGTTTGCGATTGCAATCCTGAGCTTTCTGAAAAATCAGGCTCGNTCTTCTCGCGATAGATTTGTCCAATAGCGGCAGATAATTTGGCATTATNGTGGGTTTGCGATGCAAATTTAAGACCTGTTGCCGCCCTCAAACCAACCTCCCGGCGGTCTGGCGCTGGAAAACGGGACAGTTCAAACAGATTTGCCTCATCGAATTCTGCATAAAGGCTTTCTTCATTTGGCAAAGAAAAATCTCTTTGTGAGGCATATTCAAATTGCACAACCGGCTCAATCATTATGCGCCGGTTTGAGCTATTTTTGGCCAGTAAGGGCCAAGCCAATGATATGGCGCCTGCCCCTGAAAAAGCAGATTGAGTCCGGCTATAATTCGTGTCTTGCGCAATCACAAATAGATCAGTGAAAGCCTGGGCCTTAAGGCCAATTTGTGCACCATTTGAAAACCTGTAAAGATCCCCCCATTGCAAGGTGCCATTCACACGGCTTAGATCGCGCCCGATCTCGTTGATATTAGATTGACGGTGACTGCCATGGATATCTAAGCCGATCTTAACATCTCCACCAATAAAAGGTTTTGCAAACCGATGTTCAAATTTGTTACTGGCCACGAAAGAAGGGGCGGTTCGATTGCCTCCATAAAGAGAGGTATAATGGCGTATGCTCACGTCATTATACTGACGTCGGGTTGTTTGACTCAGCCGTAGGTTGGATTCGAGAAGGTCCTTCTCTACATATTCGTAATCTCCTAAATAACTGAAATCGCTTACGGTTTCTACTTTGTATTTTAAAGTATACTGCGATGGAAGTTCAGCGCTGCCATTTGCAAACATGTATCCGCGCCATTTGTCTTGGGTTAACCCATCATTAGAAATCGTGCCTGACGCTTGAAAATCGCCCGCAGCGTAGGCTTGACGATAATCCACTTCGATTGTTTTGGTCACAGGTGACGCATAAGGTGTTAAGGTTACATCGCGGCTTTCGCCAATAGGTATGAAATAAGGCAATTTAAGGCCGTAACCAAGCCGCGTTGTTGTTTGACTTCGCGGAACAAGAAAGCCTTGCATGCGTTTCACGCCAGGATCTGGAAGGCGTAAATATGGCGTGTAAAAGACCGGAAAATCAAAGACATGCAACGTAGCATTTTCAAAGAAGACTTGCCGTTTCACGTTGTCATGGCGCATCGTTTTCGCGCGTATTTGCCATAGGGGCGGGTTTTGATTGCAGCTGTAACAAGAGGTTGCCCGGACCTTGTTCAGTTGCATGAAGCGCGCCTGCGAGCGTTCTAGCGACTTTGCATTAATGCGAAGCTGTTGCTTCAAAACAAGCCTTGCAGCTTGGAACAGGCCAGCCTTTAAATCGCCATCTATATTCGCCGTTTTGGCTTTTATTTCGTTGCCATCAGTATCTAGAAACTGGATCGGCCCTGTTATTTCTAATTTATTAAGTGCCTTGTCGTATATAATCTGATTGGCGGTCAATATCCTATCTTGATGCGAAACATAAACCGACCCGCTGGCCACCAAACGCTGGTCTTCGTCAATAAACAGCTGATCAGCGATCAATGTTGCTGGCCCGCTTGCGGCAAGACATTGACTTGCTAAAAAGAGGCTAAAGCTTAAAGCTTTTAGGAGCACGTGCGCTATCAGGGTTTTCACGCAGCATCCTCCATCTGCAACATCAACCCAAAGGCAAGCGCAAGGGCTGCAATGGGCGGCGACCAGGCCGATAAAAAAATTGGCAATTGTCCATTTTCACCCAATATCTGAACAAAATTACGAATGAAATGCAGCCCAAAGCCTAGCAATATGGCGCTTAAAATTGACAATCCAGTGCCACCAAGGCGAGCAGGTCGCATTGTAAAGGCGGCGGCTACCATCGTTAGAGCCATTAGAAATAACGGGCGCGCCAATTCTGATTGGAACCAAAGCTGATGTCTGCGGGCTGAAAACCCTGCAGCCTTTAATTGGGCAACAGTTTCAGGCAATTTCCATAAAGATACGGAACCCGGCTTGCCAAATCGATCGCGAATTTGATCTTGTGTGAGAGTGGATGGAAGTTCGAGCTTTTTAGAGAACTGCGCAGTTTCCTCTGGATTGCTACCCGGCAACAGCAACCAGGTTTTTGCCTCTTTAAGCTCCCATTTGCCAATTTGTAATGAGGCTGTTTTTGCCTCTATGCGCTTATTTAAGCCGCCATCTTTAGTGTAGTTTAATAAGCTAACATCATAAAGCTTCGTGCCGTCAAAGTTAGTACGCTCGGCGTGAATAACAGTTTGCCCGGCGCTATCGCCCTGACGCAGCCATAGACCTTCTCTACCGATAGAAAATACCGATCGACCTCCGCTGTCAAATTCTTCTCTCAAATCTATATAATATTTCGACGTGGATGCCACGATTGGATTAAATAGCCCAATAATTATGAGCCCCAACAGGCCTGCTATTAAAATCGGTCCAGCGAGTGTTGTGAGGCTGGATTGGCCCGCGCCCCGAGCAATGATAAACTCGCTCGATTTGTTCAAATTTNCGAAAAGCAAAACGGCNGAAATAATCATNATTAAAGGCAGGATTTGATATATTGATTTGGGGGTATTCAGAGTGGCCAGAAGAAGAACATTTCGAAAGGAAACGCTATCATCAAGCCAGCGCATTTGATTTACCAGATCGATCAGCAACATGAATACAAAGAATACCGCAAAAACTGCGCTAAAAGACTTTAAAAACCTACTCGAGAAATAATAGTGAAGCGTCATGAGGGAACCTGATCAGTCAAATCTACGCTGCGTTTAAACGGTTTGGCTGCGAAGGCTAGTAAACCATAACTCATCATCCCTCCAACCAACGTCGGGGCATAAATAAGGGGCCAATAAGACGGATTGCTGCGCAGCAGATCTCCCAATGCGCTTTCGGTAAGCTTGATCAAAATCAACAATAAAATCGCCAATAAAATTTGTGGGCCAGATCCAAACCGGCTAAAGCTTGCCAGAAGAAGGCTCGCGAAACCGATAAAGGCCGCAACGATGCATAAAAGCGCCTCTTGAATACGGTTGTGTACTTCTTTGTGTAAGCGCTCCAAAGGTGTTTTGGTTTCTTGCAGAATGAGGGATTGTTCAACAATCATCTCATAGCTCGAAATGGAACTTAAACCTCGTTTTAAAACTTTTTTGGTTCCGACAAGATTGCTTACATCATAGGATAAATCTGAAAATAAAGTTGTTGAAAGTGCATTCGTATCCTGCTGGTATCTCTGCGCCAGCCCGTTGACCATGATCAACATGCTGCGCTCACCCTCGCGCAGCAGATAGGCCGTCTCTGCGCTGTAAACAATATTTGTGGTCTCACTGCGGTGATCTGCAAGCAGGACATCCTTTAATTCACCAGTCGATGTTATTTCCCGGATGTAGAAGGTTATTCCCGGGCTGGGATGTAAGAAAACACCCTCTCTCAACAGCCGCGCCGAAATACTGCCCGCAATTTCTTGCTCCCGTTGTTTCAAATGCGCATTGCTAACCGGAACGATAAAATGGGTTAAAACTGACATAAAGAGCGCAACGATCAGCCCAAATGCCATAACAGGCCGCATCAAACGCCACGGGCTAAAACCAGTTGCCTGCACAACGGTTAATTCGCTTTCACTGCTGAGCCGATTGGCTACAAAAACCATCGACGCAAAGGCGGACATAGGCAGTATCATGGCAATCACNTTTGGGATTGCTAACAGCGAAAACTCTAAAAAAACCTGCGCGGAATGACCGCCGGATATCAAACGGTCAAACAGAATGACCGCCGTATTAACCCAATAAACCAGGACCAACACCAATGAGAAAAATCCGAATACGACCAAAAATTGGAAAAACAAATAACGGTCAAAGCGTGACACTTAAATCCCCAGTGGCGTTCTACGATCAAACATGGTTTACCTCAAAGTGATCGCGGGGAAAACTGTTAACTATGCAGATAGGCCTGGAAAACGATTTTATCTTGTAAATTCTGAGGAGATCTTCATGCCGCCTTATGGAAATTTTAGTTTTGAAAGTACTGCCTGGGATGAAATCGCAGATTACACCGANCATTTGGTCGTAACGGTAACGCGTGAGGGAGGCCTTTCGACTATGGCGCGGCGNGTCAACGCGATGTCAAAGGGCGCCATCAAGCGCGCCGTTGAACATCAAAGCTTTCAAGGCTGCAAGGCTGCNGATGTGATTACGCTCTCGTATCCAAGCGGTTTAAAGGCAACAGCGATCCAGCTTGTTGTTTTAGAACGTGGCGAGAAACCAGAGATTGTGCGCAAAGCCGGCGTCGCATTGGCAAAACGTTTATCGGGGAAATCAGCTGTGATTTTACTCGGGGCTTTACGCCATTCTGAGCAATTTTGCTTAGGGTTGGCCCTAAGGAGTTATAAATTCCAAAATTATAAGTCTGCAGCGCAGGATAAAGGCCCAGATTATCGCGTTATGCATGATAAGTTGAGCAATTTGCGCTCCGATTTTGAAACCGCACTTTCGATTGCCGACGGGGTATGTCTGACGCGTGATCTTGTCTCCATGCCNGCGAATATTTTAACAACCGAAACATTCGCCGATCATTTGCTGTCATTAGCAGAGCATGGCTTGAAAGTTGAGATTTTGGATGAAGATCACCTGAAAGAGCTTGGGATGGGTGCCCTTTTAAGCGTTGGGCAGGGGTCAAAAAGCCCATCGAAATTGGTGATTTTAGAGTGGCAGGGGGCCGAAGACGCCGCAGCGCCGTTGGCCTTGGCTGGCAAAGGTGTCGTGTTTGACACCGGCGGCATATCTATGAAACCGGCTGCTGGCATGGAAGAAATGACCATGGATATGGGCGGTGCAGGCGTGGTTGCGGGTACGATGTTGGCCCTGGCAAAGCGCAAGGCGAAGGCCAATGTGGTTGGCTTGGTTGGTTTGGTGGAAAACATGCCTTCGGGCGAGGCAATGCGGCCTGGTGATGTTGTGACCTCCCTCAAGGGTGACACGATTGAAGTGTTGAACACGGATGCCGAAGGCCGTTTGGTGCTGTGTGACGTGATGTGGTATGCGCAGGATCGTTTCAAGCCCTGCGCGATGATTGATCTTGCCACTCTGACAGGGGCGATCATCGTCGGGTTGGGCCATGAAAATGCCGGTGTTTTTTCCAACGATGATCAGTTTTGCTCAACCTTACTGGGGGCCGCAGGGCGCGAACAAGAAGGCGCTTGGAGGATGCCGCTGTCGCCAGCCTATGATAAATTGTTAAAATCGCCCATAGCCGACATGAAAAATATTGGCGGGCGGGCCGCTGGCTCGATCACCGCTGCGCAGTTTTTGCAGCGCTTTGTAAAAGACGATTTACCTTGGGCGCATATTGATATTGCCGGAGTGGCGAAGGTTAAGTCGGACACCGCGCATTCTGGCGCTGGAGCGACCGGTTGGGGTGTCATGACGCTGAATCGTTTGGTGCAAGAGATGCTTGAAACAGGATAAACTATGGGGGCTGTATATTTTTATCATCTCACGCAGCATCCTCTTGAAACGACGCTGCCGGTTTTGCTGCAAAAGGCCGTTGCGGCGGGTTGGCGCACAGAGGTGCGGGGCACTGATGCTGCCAGAATGGCATGGTTAGATGAAAGGCTTTGGGTGCAGCAAACCGATGGGTTTTTGCCACATGCGTTGGAAAGCGAAGCGGAGGCAAGCGAAAGCCCAGTCGTGCTCAGCACCGAACCCGTTGATAATGTCCGCTGTAAAATGATCGTAGATGGCGCCTTGGTGAGCGCGGCAGAGGTGCAGGCTTGCGAGCGCGTCTGTGTCTTATTTGATGGTCATAACCCGGATGCCACTCAAGCGGCGCGAGATCTTTGGAAAACTCTGACACAATCTGGTTGTTCCGCGCAATATTGGTCGGAAGAATCCGGAAAATGGACTAAAAAGGCAGAAGCTTAACGCCAGATTGAAATGTGCTCTTGGGTGATTTCCAGGCGTGAAAATTTGCTCAGATAGCTCATGCCCAATAATGACACTGGTAGCTTTCCGGCATTGACATAAGCGGCGATGTTACGATCCACATGCCTTTCCAGCGCAACCGTGGCCAAGCGCACCGGGGCCAATTTCACTTCTCCATTGGCGGTATTCGCGCTGTCCCAAAACGCCAATTTGTTAGGATCAAACCCCAGTTTTTGTGCATCTTTTTGACTGAGAATAACGGTTGTGGCCCCGGTATCGATTAAAAAAGGGATCTCTATGCCATTGACGTTTAAAGTCACATGAAAATGGCCATCCGCCTGTTTCGGAATAAGAATCGCGCCGTCTTGCAGCAACAGTTTTTTTGCAGGTGCGCTGTTTTTGCGGATATCGCTCCAAAGCGCGGCCGCAAAAGCCACCCCGGCTATTATCAAAAGCCATGTTGCCAATTGACGGAGCGTTTTCCAAAGGCCTGTGCGAGACATCAGGACCGACCCGATCAAAACGGCCGTAAGCAACGTTAAATATGTGAGATGGGCATAATCGATATTTGGCACGGCGCTACTTTTGAAAAATTTCACTCAACACAGGCGATAACCCTTCCAAGATAAACTGAACGGCCAAGGCGGCAAGCAGCATTCCAAGCAATCTGGTGACAACTTCGGTTCCGGTGTCGCCCAGGGCTTTTTCAATCATAGGCGCGGTTAAAAAGCATAGAAACACCAAGATGATGACGGCCAGCATTACCAAGCTAAGCGTGATCGTTCCGGCAATATCGGGATGCGTTGATGAAAGTAAAATCATCGTGGTAATTGCGCCTGGCCCCGCGATTAAAGGAATGGCAAGGGGGAATACCGAAGGATCATTTTCTGCCGGTTCAGCATCGCTTTGCGCTGCGCGGCGCTTGCGTCGCCCCGTGAANAACATATCAAGCGCCGTAAGAAACAACAGCACACCGCCTGAAATCCGAAACGCCGGTAACGAAATGCCCAGAAAGGTTAACACCGACTCACCAAATAGGCAGAAAATCAACAGAATGACCGCCCCGATCACTGTTGCTCGCAACGCAATGGCTCGCCGCGCCGCAATGGTTTCGCCATTGGTCAAGCTTACAAACACCGGGGTTAATCCGATCGGATCAATGATGACGAAGAGTGTTACGAAAGATGTGATAAAAAGCGTGGTGCTGAAATCAAACAAAATTTTATATCCTTTTAAACATGCATCGTTCAAACCGGCTTTGCGATGGCTCTCTTTAAGCGCTGTAGATGCCGCAATTGCTTCTTGCAAAGGGCGATTGGCGTAAAATCGGCCAGCCTNTAAANCTAATGGTTTTCGGCTGATTCCAGTTTTTCTTGGGCCGCCAACCAAAGCGCTTCGGCGCGTTCAAGCGCCTCCATGACTTCGGCGTATTTTTTGTTCCAAGTTGCCAATTCGCCAATTCGAGTATCGTCATAAAGCGCAGAATCGGCAAGTTTTATTGCCAATTTATCGCGCATTTCATTTAACTTTTCCAGCCGTGCCTCGGATTTGCGAACATCGCTGCGCAGCGAAAGTATTTTTTCGCGGCTTGCCGGTTTAGGACGCTCGGCCTTGCTTGGGGTTTTCTTAGATGGCTTATCCGCGCTGAGCAATTGTTTGCGATAGCTTTCCAGATCTTCTTCATAGGGCGTTACGCGGCCGTTATTCACAAGCCATAACCGGTCCGCCACCAATTCCAAAAGATGCATATCATGGCTTACTAAAATCACGGCNCCAGAATAGGCGGTCAGGGCCTCAACCAAAGCTTCCCGGCTTTCGATATCCAAGTGGTTGGTCGGTTCATCAAGGATCAAAAGATGTGGGGCGTCAATCGTCGCTAACAATAAAGACAGTCGCGCCTTTTGCCCGCCGGATAATCGGCCAACAAGCGTTTCTGCTTGTTCTGCGCCAATCCCAAAGCCACCCAATATTGCGCGCAGCTGCGCCGGTGTTTTAGAGGGCCGCAGGCGTCGCACGTGATCAATCGGTGTTTCATCAACATAAAGTTCATCGACTTGATGTTGGGCGAAATAGCCGATGCGTAATTTTGAGGATTGAACCAGCTGTCCCGCCAAAGGCTTCAAGCGCCCCGAAATCAATTTGGCCAGCGTTGATTTTCCCTGACCGTTTTGGCCCAAAAGCGCAATGCGATCATCTTGATCAATACGCAAATCCAATCGGGATAAAACGGTGGTTTCGCCATATCCGGCGATACCGTTTTCAATCCTTAGGATTGGCGGCGATAGCTCTTCGGGCGTGGGAAAACTAAAGCGGCGCAACGCCGCTTCTTGCGGGCGCGTGATTGGCTCTAACCGAGCGATGGCTTTGAGGCGTGATTGTGCCTGGCGGGCTTTATCGGCCTTATAGCGAAACCGATCCACATAGGATTGCAAATGCGCACGGCGGGTTTCTTGTTTTTTGGCTTCGGATTCTGCGGCGGCCAAGCGCGCGGCTCGGGTCTTTGCGAAAGTGTCATATCCGCCGCCATAAAGTTGCAGTTTTTTGTCCTCTAAATGTAAAATCGTGCTGACTGATCGGTTTAATAGGCCGCGATCATGGCTTACGATTAAAACNGTATGGGGGTATTTGAGGAGNTAGTTTTCAAGCCAAAGCGCGCCTTCCAAATCCAGATAGTTTGTTGGTTCATCCAAAAGCAGCACGTCGGGTTGTGAAAACAAAACCGCCGCCAAGGCCACGCGCATCCGCCAGCCCCCTGAAAAAGCGCTGCACGGCATCTGCTGTTTTTCGGAATCAAAGCCCAGCCCACGCAAAATACTGCTTGCACGTGCCTCAGCCGACCATGCATCGATATCCGCCAGGCGGGTTTGGATATCGCTGATCCGGGCCGCATCGGTGGCCCGCTCAGATTCTTTCAGCAAATTGGCCCGTTCAAGATCTGCGGCTAAAACCGTATCGATCAGAGAAACCTCATTTCCGGGTACTTCTTGAGCGACGCCGCCAATTTTGGCTTGGCGGGGCAAGGTGATGCTGCCCCCCTCTAATCCCAATTCGCCACGGATCAAACGAAACAACGTGGTTTTACCCGTGCCATTTCGCCCCACAACGCCCACTTTATGCCCTGCCGGAATAATTGCCGTTGCGTTTTCGAGCAAAAGCCGGCCTTCCACGGAATAGCTGATATCGTTAATTTTCAACATGCGCGTGGCTTAGCAGGCAGCTTTATGAGACACCAGTTGCAAATCGCAAGATAAAAGCAAATCGAAAGCTTTTTTAAACCAGCCGTCTTTGTTGTGATGTTTTTCCAAAAGCGGCTTTTCAAAAGCNCGACGTCATGTTAGGGCGCTAGCGTTTTCATGGCGGTGGGCAAGGGGTCTGCCGCTTTGGTAAAAAGGATAATCTAACATGGCTCTCGAGCGTACTTTCAGCATCATCAAACCCGATGCAACCCGTCGGAACTTAACCGGCAAAATCAATGCAAAATTTGAAGAGGCAGGTTTGCGTGTTGTTGCGCAAAAACGCATTCATATGACAAAAGCCCAAGCTGGTGTGTTTTATGGCGTGCATGCAGAGCGCCCGTTTTATGATGAGCTTTGTGAGTTCATGTCCTCCGAGCCCGTCATTGTACAGGTTCTGGAAGGCGAGGGCGCAATTGCAAAAAATCGCGAAGTGATGGGCGCAACCAACCCAGCCGATGCAGCTGCCGGTACGATCCGCGCAGAATTTGCAGAATCTGTGGGCGAAAACTCAGTTCATGGTTCTGACGCACCGGAAACAGCTGCAGAAGAAATCGCATATTTCTTTTCCGGTATCGAGCTGGTTGGCTAAACCACTTTAAGGCATATTGGGGTAGAGGCTGCGCTTTTGTGAGCAATATGCGTTTACCCTATCAAAAGGGTTGAATCTTCAACCCTTTTTTTTTACGAATCTTTTGGTTTTGCGTAGATA
>JGI26246J51724_1001494_pt1 | contig 10596 bp, 10 predicted proteins | sample SaaInlLV_10m_DNA_FD_51724 | JGI IMG/M metagenome (IMG submission 51724) | reverse complement strand
TTAGTGTCTTGTGCCCAATCCCATGAAACTGTGCATGGGGTGCTGTCAGACGAATGAGAAATCGCATCGGATTACTGGCGCAGCCTGATTCTATGCGCTCAATAATCGGCGCCACTCAGTGAGAATAGCGGCGCGGTTCAGCTTGAAATTGAGGCGTGAGTAAAGGGGGCGTTGCAACAGCCTCACAGTCAACCTAACCCCAACCTTGCCCTTGTAGCGCCTGAAACGAAATAGCCGTCTCAGCAGGCAAACAGCATTACAGCAAAACGGATAATCTCTGGGCTTGTTTTGAAATAGCCGAATGGAGGATGTTCTGTCATTTGCAGATTCTACAAATACACCCTGCTCGCTTCAACCGAGTTTAATCTGACAGTACCCACTTGCCCACTTCAACCAAGTTTAATATGAAAGTGCCTCATTTTGCTTAAGTTGAATATCAACTTGGCTCTGACGGCAGTTTAGAAAGTCACACATCGGCGTTTTGAAATGTCGCTACGATTTCTGCCAGCGCGGATATAGCAATGGACGATGCATCGCGCAGGGATGGCACCAAGCCTATTGGGCCGCGCAAACGCGCAAGTGAAATATCTGAAACGCCCATATGTCGCAATGTTTCGCACCGCATATCATGGGTGCGATGGCTTCCAAGGCTGCCAATGAAACGCACGGGCTTGGTCAAAGCTGAACGGAGCAAATGCGGCTCCCAGTCGTGATCATGAAAGAGCGTGAGAAAAGCGGAATGGGCATCGAGTATGTCAAAGACGTACTCTCTGTTTGGGGTCGTCAAATATAGCGGCGGCGATGCTGACAAATGCCCAACAGCGGAAAGGTCTGCAGCGTCTGGCGAAAGAAGATGCACCTCATAGCCTGTTGCGTTGCCAATCTGGGCCATTGATCGAAAAATCGCACCGCGCCCCGCCAGAACGAGACGGTGTCGNGGATCATAGGTAAATGTCCGCGATAAACCTTCGCCGGAATCGTCCGGGCTGTGAAAGGTCAAGCGCACAGGCTGTCGTTTTGCAAAACACGCCGCTGCGGCGCAAATCGCGTCAGTGTCTGGATTTGGGTCAATCAACACAGTAAGGGCGCCACCACAGGGTAGTTTCAGATCCGCATATCGAGAGCCTTCACCGTAGCGGATCACTTTCTTGCGTTTGGTGTGTAAGGACTTTTGTGCATGAAGTTGAATATCACGGTCGATGCAGCCGTTGGACAGATACCCCGTCATTGCCCCAGCTTCATCGACCAATGCGAGTGAGCCGACGTTGCGGGCCGCGCCACCTTCAATTTCCAAAGATGTGATCAAGGCAAACGGGCGCGACGCTGCTATGAGCGCCGCTCCCTTTGAAATGATATCAGACGCGTGCTCCGCGTAGACCATTTCGTTAGGCTGAGGCGTCGTCATTGACAACATCAGCGAAGGATTTGAAAAACTTGGCCGCCAGCTTTTTCGCGGTACTTTGGATCAGTCGGCTGCCCAATTGCGCGAGCTTACCGCCAATTGCTGCTTTGGCCTCATAACGCAAGATCGTCTTGTTTGGACCATCCGCAGTCAGCGTGACGTCGGCCCCGCCTTTCGCGTGCCCAGCCGCCCCTCCGTTGCCTTGACCGGTGAGTGAAAACGCATCTGGTGCGCCTGCAGTATCGAGTTGGACATCACCGCTGAACTTGGCCTTTACTGGGCCAATTTTCAACACCACCTTGGCCTCAAGTTCTGTATCCGAATGTTTTATGAGCTCTTCACAGCCCGGAATGCATTGCTGCAATATCTCTGGGTCGTTCAAGGCCGCATAGACCTTTTCCTTAGGCGCGTTGATGATGATTTCGTCTGAAAGTTCCATGGAATGTCCTTATTTAGCAGCACGGGAATTTTATTGTGGCCAAAAGATCTGCCTGTTCGGGGGTGAGCGCAATTTTGCGGCGAAACCGTTTAGCGATCCGTTTGAGCGTTTTCATAACGTTTCCACTCATTGTGCCGCCGCAATGGCAATGTAGTCTTCGGGCGTGTCGACATCGGCAAAAAAGCCTGCAGCTTTNATCTGGTGAAACTGCACATATTCGGGATGCGCACGCGTAAATGCTTTGCAACCGGGTGATTTGCCGTCGACCAAGAGGCGCGCACGCAATTCTGCAGGAATCACAATCGGGTTGCCTCTTCGTCCATCTGCCGTCGGGATCGAAATGCGCGCCGGATCGGAAACCTGATGTGCGTCAAGCAAAGCGCGCAAGTCATCTGCCGTGAGTTGCGGCTGATCGCCAAGCCCCATCAGCACCACCCCATCCGCGCCAGCTGCCCGCAACCCGCAAACGACAGAGGTTTGCTGCCCTTCGGCGAAACCCGGATTGAACACGAACACGACATTCGTGCCAGCAAGCGCNGCCTCTATTTCGCCGGCCTCATGCCCTGTCACCACGATGACACAAGTCGCGACCGCAGCGTAGTTTTGCACCATGTGGCGAACCATGGGCACACCATTCACTGGCAAAAGCAGCTTGTTCNGCGCTCCCATACGTTGTGAAAGACCGCCGGCCAGTATGATCGCGATCACATCACGCATGGCTCTGTTTCACCGCCATACGCCTGATCTGAACGAACTGTGCAAGTATCGACAAAGCGATCTCCTCGGGTGTTACGGCACCTAAATTCAGACCTGCGGGCGCTTGAACGCTTTCAATGAGTGAGCGATCAATCCCCGCTGCCACAAGCTTTTCAGCAAGTGCAGCGTATTTACGGCGACTTCCAACAAACGCCACATGATCTTTTTTTTCGCTCAGTGCGGATTTCAGTGCATCAAGGTCGCCCTGTCCTTGGGTGGCAACGACAACAAATTGCTGTTGATGTGGCTTCTTCTGCGCCAAGGTTGCGGCGACCGACCAATGAAATTGCGGCGCAAAGGCACTGAGTGCTTGTGCGACGGGTGACGNACCTAAAACCACAAGCTGCGGTGCGGGCAGACAAGGTTCGATGAATATGTCGACTGTCCCGCGAGAAGGGCAGCCATTGCGGGCAAACTGCGTACCGTCGATAGTATCGCCAGCGGTGATACCCTTTTCAGCCAAAAGGTCTTCAGGCGCGACTGACACAAGTTGCGGTTTGCCGTCACGCAGGGCCTGAAGGGTTGCGCGCTTTACGGCACCACGGGTGCAGCCACCACCGAGCCAGCCTTGCAAGATCGTTCCATCCGCGCTGAGCAGCGCCTTCGCTCCTGGTTTGGCCGCAGTTGATCCGGCCGTGCGCACAATCGTCGCAAAGGCAAAAGGTTCATCCTTATCGCGTAATTGCTGCGCGGCCATGGCCAAATCAGTTGAGAAGATTTCGGCCTGTGTCAAAGGGAAACCAGATCATGTTCAAGCGCTGCCAGATCAGCGAGTGTGTTTGCGGCTTTAAAGGTGTCCANATACGGAAGCGCGGCGGCCATTCCCTCTGCTATGGGCGCATAATCCGCCCAACCTTTCAAAGGGTTCAGCCAGATTACTTTGCATCCACGTTTTCGCAGTTTTTCCAACGCGGCAGCGAGCATCTCTGGCGGTTCTGTGTCATAACCGTCCGACAGGATCAGCACGACACTGCGCCCATCAACGAACCGTTTCGCGTAAGTGTCCGCAAAGCGCATCAGAGACGGCCCAATCTTTGATCCCCCACCGAATCCATCGGCCATCAATGACAGGCGTCCAATGGCACGCATTGCATCTTTGTCGCGCAGTGCCTCGGTAATTCGCACAAGCCGCGTGTGAAAAAGATAGGCATCAGCCGCCGTATCCGCCCGCATCAGCCCGGCNAAAAAGGCTAGAAATACTTGGGCATAGACGGACATAGACCCTGACACGTCGCACAAGGCCACAATCTTGCGCGTGCGATCGGGGCGACGCTTGCGCAAAAGGCGCAGGGGTTCGCCACCCGTGGCAAGGCTACTGCGAATAGTCTTGCGAAAATGCAACCTATCGCCTTTGCGCGCAGCAACGCGGCGACGAGAGCGTTTGTCGCGCAACGCAGCCCCGATCTGGCGGGCGACATCCTCTGCCTCGGCAATTTCTTCGGGCCGCACCAAATCACGTAGATCACTACGGTTCAGGTTGCGATTCTCCGAGGCGATCAGTTTACCAGTCCCATCGCTGTCAGCAGCACCTTCCTGACCATCTGGCGCAGTCGCCGATCCGGCACTTCCCGCGTGTTCGCCCGTGGCGTCACGCGATGAATGGACGCCGTCGTTTACGGTATTACTCAACGACGGAGTAACTTTTTGCCGGACCCGACCCATGTCCATCCAGTAACTGTCGAACAGATCGTCAAACCGCTCGGCCTCTTCCTTGCACCCTGTGCATACGGCGCGCAAAGCCCGGCGGCTGTCGCCAGGTTGTATGGCGTCAATCTCGACAAGTGCAGACATGGCTAAGTCTGCCTCAGCAACGCCCAACCGCAGACCGTTTTCGCGAAGGTGCGCAATGAAGCCCACGATGCGCGCAGATGGGCCAGGATCGCGGGCCGCAAATTTCGTAACACGGCTCATGCCGCTTTGCCTGCGATACGCCCTGCGACCTCGGGCGTTATCTGGGCTTTATCGCTCTGGGTCTTTAGCAAAGTGGTCAGCGTCGACTGTAGAACGGCTGGGTCAGCGGTCAAATCGGCAATACCCAACCCCATCAGAGCCGCGGCAAAGTCCAGCATTTCTGCGATACCGGGAGTCTTTTCGAGGTCTTCTCCGCGCAGTTTCTGGACAAATCCCACGATCTGTTCCCCTAGCCGCACGTCCACCTCTGGACAGCGCGCTTTCAATATTGCCAGTTCAGTCGCACGTTCAGGATATGCAACGTAGGTATAAAGACAACGCCGTCTTAGCGCGTCCGAAAGATCGCGTGTACCATTCGACGTCAAGATCACGATAGGCCGCGTTGTCGCGGTGATTGTGCCTAATTCTGGGATGGAAATCTGAAAATCAGACAGCACTTCCAATAAATAGGCTTCGAATTCTTCATCCGCTCTGTCAATCTCATCAATCAACAACACAGGTGGCGCCTCTTGCGTTATCGCAGCAAGCAGCGGTCGTTCCAGCAAGAAATCCCGCGAGAAAATGCGATCCTCAACAGCTTTGCCCGTGACGCCGTCCTCAGAAGCTGCACGAATGCTGAGCAGTTGACGNTGATAGTTCCATTCATAGATCGCCTGCGCGGCGTCCAGCCCTTCGTAACACTGCAAACGGATCAGCTTTGTGTCTTTGACCGCCGATAACGCTCTCGCGATTTCGGTTTTGCCAACACCGGCAGCCCCTTCGAGCAATAGTGGCCGCCCTAATGACAAGGCGAGTTGCAAAGCAACCGCCAGGTCGTCAGAAGCCACGTATCCTTCGCCGCCAAGGGCAGTTTGCAGATCTGTCCAAGTCATCAGAATTCCCCAAAGGGCGGGTGTGATCCCGCCCTATCGCTTCCATCAATCATGCAGGCCAAGTTCATTGGCAGTGCGCCAAATCCGCCAGTGATCATGGGGCATGTTCGTATGGGTATTCCCAAACGGGCGGAACGCATCCTGCACCGCATTGGAAAAACATGGAACGCCGCCCACGTGCGGGCTTTCTCCGACGCCTTTTGCACCGATGGGATGGTGCGGAGATGGGGTGACTGTGAAGTCCGTTTCATAGTTCGGCACTTCCCACGCGGTCGGCAAGAAGAAGTCCATCAAGGTCCCCGTTTTTACGTTACCCATGTCGTCGTAGGCGATCTCTTGCCCCAGGGCGACGGCGAGCGCTTCGGTCAAACCACCGTGCACCTGACCTTCGATGATCATCGGATTAATCCGCGTACCACAGTCATCCAGCGCATAGAAGCGGCGAATTTCTGGAACACCTGTATCTACATCAATATCCATGACGCAGACATACGCCCCGAATGGATAGGTCATATTGGGAGGGTCGTAATAGCTGACCGCTTCCAGACCTGGCTCCAACCCTGGAATAGCCTGATTGTAGGCCGCAAAGGCGATTTCCTTCATCGTCTTGAACTTTTCAGGAGCACCTTTGACGGCAAAACGATCTACGTCGAATTCCACATCGTTGTCGTGAACCTCTAGCAGATACGCGGCAATCATCTGTGCCTTGGCGCGGATTTTACGCCCCGCCATGGCCGTAGCAGCCCCTGCCACCGGCGTAGAGCGAGAGCCATATGTGCCAAGCCCATAAGGTGCGGTGTCGGTGTCACCTTCCTCGATGGTGATGCTATCCGCGGGCAAACCAATCTCAGACGCAAGGATTTGCGCAAACGTGGTCGCGTGCCCTTGACCCTGGCTGATGGTTCCAAGCCGTGCAATCGCCGAACCTGTTGGGTGGATACGNATTTCACAGCTATCGAACATACCGAGGCCAAGGATGTCACAATTCTTAACCGGACCAGCACCAACAATTTCCGTAAAGAAACTGAGGCCAATACCCATCAACTTGCGAGTTTTGCCGGCCTTAAAATCTTTTACTCGCTGCGCCTGTTCAGCGCGCAACCCATCGTAGTCAACCGTCTTGAGCGCCTTGTCCCATGCTGTGTGATAGTCGCCGCTGTCGTATTCCCAGCCCAGAGCCGCTTTGTAGGGGAACTGCTCTTTCTTGATAAAATTGATCCGTCGCAGTTCAGCCGCGTCCATATTCAACTTGATAGCGAGGACCTCGATCATGCGCTCGATGAAATACACGGCTTCGGTCACTCGGAATGAACAACGATAGCTAACGCCGCCGGGGGCTTTGTTTGTATAGACGCCGTCGACTTCAAGAAATGCTGTCGGAATGTCATACGATCCGGTGCAAATATTCATGAAACCCGCTGGGAATTTTGTGGGATCAGCACAGGCATCAAAACCGCCATGATCGGCCGTCACGTGACATTGTAGGCCAGTGATCTTGCCCTCTTTGGTGGCACTGATCTTACCGNTCATGTGATAATCACGCGCAAAGGCGGTGGTCATCAAATTGTCCATGCGATCTTCAATCCATTTCACGGGCTTACCCGTGACGATTGAGGCAACGACGGAACAGACATAGCCCGGATACGCCCCGACCTTGTTGCCAAAGCCGCCGCCAATGTCGGGTGAAACAACGCGAATGTTGTGTTCTTCGATCCCTGAAATCAGGCTGACCACGGTGCGAATGGCATGAGGTGCCTGAAAAGTGCCCCACAGGGTCAGCTTACCATTAACCTTGTCCATCGAGGCCACGCAGCCGCAGGTTTCAAGCGGACACGGATGGGTGCGGTGGTAGTACATTGACTCTTCGGCCACGACCTCAGCGTTGGCAATGACTTCTTCAGTAGGGCCTTTGTCACCAGCTTCCCATGTAAAGATATGGTTGTGATGCTTGCGTGGACCGTGCGCGCCGGCGGGGATAGACCCGTCTTCGGCCACAAGATCCTCGCGAAGGACCACATCAGATTTCAGTGCCTCAAACGGATTCACAAGTACCGGCAGTTCCTCATACTCTACTTCGACGGCTTCAATGCCATCAGCAGCAGCATAGCGGTCTTCGGCCACAACAAAAGCAACCTCTTGCCCTTGAAACAACACCTTGCCATCNGCCAAAACCATCTGCTTGTCACCGGCCAGCGTCGGCATCCAGTGCAGGCCCAGNGGACGCAGATCGTCGGCTGTCAGCACCGCCAGAACGCCGGGCACCTTGAGTGCCGTATCCTTGTTGATGCTTTTCACCCGCGCATGCGCATAGGGAGAGCGGACAAAGTCGCCAAACAGCATGCCGTCCAGTTTGATATCATCGACGTAGTTGCCTTTGCCTTGCGTAAACCGGGCATCCTCTACCCGCTTGCGCGAGCAGCCCATGCCTTTGAGGTTATCGACCCGTTCTTCGCGTGTGATTTCGTCTTTCATTCTGCGGCCTCCTTGGCTGCACTCATCTGGGCCGCAGCCGCCTGAATGGATTTCACAATGTTCTGGTAGCCTGTGCACCGGCAAAGATTGCCAGCCATGCCAAAGCGGATTTCCGCTTCGGTTGGGTTTGGNATCTCCTCAAGCAGCTTAGTGGCCCGNGTGATCATACCGGGCGTGCAATAGCCNCACTGAAGCCCGTGATGCTCCTTGAANGCCTCTTGCAGCGGATGCAAATTATCCGGCCCACCGATGCCNTCGATGGTTGTGATCTCAGCGCCTTCGGCTTGCACTGCAAACATGGTGCAGGATTTGACAGATTTGCCATTGATCGTAACGGTGCAAGCGCCGCAATGGGACGTTTCACAACCGATATGCGGCCCTGTGATATTCAGACGCTCACGTAGNGTGTAGATCAGCAACTCGCGTGGCTCAGCCAGAAATTCCTCTGTCTTGCCGTTTACGTTCAGGGTGACGTGTTTTTTCTTTGACATGATTTTCTCCTTACGCCCGCGACCAGGCGCGTGCGATCGCGCGGCGCAGGATGACGCCAGCGACGTGGNTTTTGAACGCGACAGGCCCGCGGTTATCTTCGGTCGGGTCGATATCGCCAAGCATGGCGGCCACGGCAGCCTTTAATGCGGCGTCATCCACTGATGTCCCGACAAGTGCATCACCTGCGGTTTTTGAAAAGACGGGCGTGTCACTCAGGTTCGTCATCGCGATCGCGGCGCTTACGCATTTTCCACCGTCATTCACGATCTGAACTGNAGCAGCGGCCGTCGCATAGTCACCGATCTTGCGCTTCTGCTTTTCATATGCGTGGCCGCCCTTGGGACGTGGGATTGTGACTGCGGTCAAAACCTCGCCATCTTCGCGTGCGGTCACGTAGGCCGCTTCGTAGAAGTCGCGAGCNGGGATGGCGCGTTCACCGTCCTGTCCGACGACGGTAAAAGTGGCATCAAGACATTGCATCAAACCTGGCATGTCGTTGCCTGGATCTCCGTTTGCAATATTGCCACCCAAAGTACCCATATAACGGACCTGCGGATCAGCGATCTGCAACGAAGCTTCGCGCAGGATTGGTGCCACATCTGCAAGGGCTGCATGATCAATAATGTCCGATTGCGTGACAAGCGCGCCGATCTTGATGGTGTCTGCGCCAATCTCGATCTCTGACATACCTCCAACATCTTGAAGGTCGATCAAATGCGGAACGTCAGCCATGCGCAGTTTCATCATAGGTATCAGGCTGTGCCCACCCGCCATGACACGCGCATCATCGCCATGCTCCTCGAGAATGGATAGGACTTTATCCATATCCTTGGGTCGGTAATATTCAAATGCGGCTGGAATCATAAGCGTTTTCTCCATGAGGCGAACATTTTCATTCTGATGAAAGCCTGTAGACCGCAGCAAACCGACACACGCAAAAATGAATGAAACACGGAGTTATTGCACGAACTGCGCGCTTTTATTCACGAACTACGCCGCGAGTTGACGCAAGCGCTTCGCCGATGACCTTTAACTTTGTTCGGCTCACTGGCGCTGGAGGCAGACCGTCACTCTCGAAAAGGCATCGCCCCGCGTCCTTCGTTCTTTCGAACCGTACCACGTGATGCGGATTCACCAAATAGCTGCGATGCGTTTGCAAGAACCCCGCAGGCAATAGACGTTTGGAGGCTTCGGTGACGGGCCAAGCGCAGAACAACCTTTCGTCGACTGTGTAGACTTGGGTGTAATGGCCATCTGCACGCACAAAACGTACGTCCCGAGATAAGACAAAGACTTTACCGCCATCCCGCTCGCATGGGATGTGTAGGACCCGCGCCTTTACAGGAGCGGTCTGCAGATTTCTTTGCTCACTTGTCGCCGTTTTGTCTGTGCCTACGACCAAGTAGGTCACGCTCACCCACAAACAGGCCCCGAAAATTACAAAGCTGAAGAAGACAACGCCAAGGGCCAGTGTCTCGTTGCTCATGGAGGGACCAAATTCTGCCATGGCGGGTTCTGGTACAAAGTTAGTACCCGCCATCGCAAGGAAATGAACCGAGCATACGGCCCCTGCGAAACAGATTGTCCCCCAAATGATATTGCGGTTTGTGCGTCGACCGTAGGCAATCCAGAATGCCAAAATACAAAGCGCAATGGCGACCAGGGATGACAAGAAGACACCGGTTGTAGTGTAGGCTGCGCGACAAAGTTCAAGAGCAGCCATGCCGATGTAGTGCATGACAAGAACGCCCACACCCACAACGCTCCCGGCCAGCGAGATGATGAGCGGCGTCCGTTGGAAAAAGTGCAAAAGGATCAACGCTGCGCCGACCAATAAAATAGCGGACAAAGCCGAGACTAATGTGATTGCGGCATCATAATAAAACAAGATCGGCAACTGTAAGCCCAGCATGGCCACAAAATGCATGGCCCAGATACCGCCACCCAAGACCACCGATGCCAAGGCGATAGACACTTTTTTGTGAAGCATCACTCTGTCCGCCAGATCGCGCGTCAACGAAAGCCCTGTAAAGGCAGAGACCATCGCGACAACGCACGACATTCCAACCAAAAAGTTGCTGTGGCTGACATTCAAGAAATCCATAACGACGAAGATGAACAAAACTGAGAGGTTTTGCAATTGATATGATCCTGTCAGACGAATGAGAACTCGCACCAGATTGCTGGCGCAGTCTGAACCTATGCGCTCAATAGTTGGCGCCACTCAGCAAGAGCAGCGGTTCGATTGAGCT
>JGI26246J51724_1001492_pt1 | contig 10609 bp, 9 predicted proteins | sample SaaInlLV_10m_DNA_FD_51724 | JGI IMG/M metagenome (IMG submission 51724) | reverse complement strand
CGCGGCGAATCGGTGTTAAAAGCCATTCTTGAGGTCAACACCATAAATGGAATGGGCCCCGAGCAAAATATTGACGATACCGTTGCTTTGGGCGATTGGGCTTGGTGGTTTGGCAAATTTAACCGCGCTCAGGTGTATTACAGTGAAGCTATAAGCCTGATAGAAGAAATACCCGAAGAGGAACGTAGCCACGAGATTAGCCAGCTGTTTAGCCAACCCACTCCTCTACCGTTGCTGGCAGGCAGTGAGCCACTACCTCAACACGAGACGCGGGAAGATGGCACACTAGTCCTCGGCTTTGACATTTCGGGCACAGGAAGAGTTGCCAATTTGGAACGACTGCGGGAACCTGAGGTCGAAGAAGAGAAGGCTATACGGCGACTGGTACGCGCTTTGAAAAATACGCGATTCCGACCGCCATTCGCCGATGGTATGCCGGTTGCTCAAGAGGGCCTTGTTTGGTCTTTTGAACCCGTAGCATGGCGCGGCTTAGCGCCAGTGGCTACCGCCGCGTCGACAACTGAGACAGAGGAATAAGATCGGCATGATGCAGCGAGTCATTCATAAGAGTATCGGCGTAGTCAGCGTTGTAAGCGCCGTTTTACTGCTCAGTGGCTGTCCTAGCGCGAGCACCCCAACCAAGCCTTCGACGCCTTCGCCACCCAGCGCATCAACGCCACCGCCAAGCTCAAGTTCTAGCTCTAGTTCTAGTTCTAGCTCGAGCTCTAGTAGCAGCTCAAGTTCGAGTTCAAGCTCCAGTTCAAGCAGCAGCTCTAGCCCAAGTTCAAGTAGCAGCTCTAGCCCAAGTTCAAGTAGCAGCTCAAGTTCGAGTCCGGGGGGGGCATCTCAGAGCAGTGCGTCGAGCCCCGGAGGCACGTCCAGCACCCAGCCTGGGAACGGCTCCTTTCCGCAACCTGCAGGCGATGTGACAGCAGCAGACGGCGCGTCTACAGCCGCTGGTAATGCAAACCTGCCTGGGGCGGGCGCCGAGGGAGCGGCCTCCGAGGGAGGTACCAGCGAGCCAGGTTTCGGAGAAATTTCGGGTCAGGAAGCCCTGCCAGACATGCGCGACGTATTGCCAACCTTCGATGAGAGCTATGGCGATGCGTCAGGGTCTTCAGAGGGTCAGTCTGAGACTCAGGGGGCCGGGGACGTCGCCGGCAATACCGCAGGGCAAAACGGTGCATCGGGAAATCCATCGGGCAGTAGCCAAGGACCCGACGGACCCCCCGGCAGTTCGGGGAGCGGTAGTTATGGCCAGCGTCCTGCTGCCCAGGGCACCCGGGCTGCTGGAGGCATGGAGGGAATAGCAGGTGCCGATGGCACCCTGACTTCCATGGAGCAGGTTGCCATACTGGATCGACAGCTCGAACAAAGCACCAGCGATTTCGACGCATTAATTCTAGAAGAGCAGCAGCGTCAGAGAGAAATGGAACGCAGCAGACAAAGCACAACCTCAGCTCAACCCGAGCCCGCAGGTCCCGGAACATCAGGCCGATCTCCCTATCAAGACGATGTTGCCATGGGTGACGGCGGTGGTATTGGCGGAGGACTGGGAGGTGCCAGTGGTGGTGGCGCCCCAGAGAATCCGGCTATTTATAAACCGCCCGTAGATATACCCGATGGCGCTGACGACGACGTTGTCGCTCGACAACTGCGCGAGGCCGCGATGCGAGAGCCTGACCCCATAATTAGAGAACGGCTGTGGAATGAATACAGGAAATACACGGGCTTAGAGGTTCCTAAAGCATGACCCTTCGGATAACCCTCTTGCTACTGGCGCTGTTGCTCTCGGGATGCGTAAACCAAACGGTCAAAAGTACTTCGGTGCCGCCACTAGCCCAGCCTCCCCAGCCAATACCTGATGCGCAAGTGCTCGACGTGGGCGTTGCAATCCTTGATCCAGGCATTGGTGAACTGCAAGACGATGATCGGGTTTATCCGGAAATTCGTCGTGCCGAGGCGACTTTTATCGCTAGAGAGCTGACCACCACCCTAGAAGAGGTCGGCGCATGGGGTGCGGTTCGCGTCGTTCCCGACACCCGTCAATTTACAGACTTACTCGTTACTGGAAAAATCTTGCACAGTGATGGGGAGCATCTGGAAGTCGCCGTTACAGTGACGGATGCCAGAGGTATACCGTGGATCGAAAAGACCTACGAAGGTGTCACTAGCCGCTACGCTTACGAGAACCGTGCCACCGCTGATCGTGACCCTTTTTTATTGGTATATCGGCAGATAGCCAACGACATGCTCACGGTATTTAACAGAACTCCAGCTCGAGATCGCATAGCCATTAGACAGGTCGCAGAACTGCGTTTTGCTCGAACATTCGCTCAAGACGCCTTTCAAGACTACTTAACCCAAGATGAAGCTGGGGTTTATAAAATTCAGCGTCTACCAGCTGAAAACGACCCCATGTTAGAGCGGGTGCGCAATTTACGACAACGCAACTATGTATTTGTCGACACGCTGCAAGGCTATTACACGGGTTTCTCTGAAGATATGTATACGCCCTACCAAGAGTGGCGGAAACTCAGTTACGACGAAGTCGTAGCCCAACGGGAGTTACAAACTGAGGCCAATCAGCGACTAATTGCAGGTGCTGCGGCGGTAATAGCTGGCATCGCTGCGCAAGGCTCTAGCAGTGACTACGCTAATACTGCCGGCGTGGTTGGCATTGCAGGGGGAGCCTACCTACTGAAAAGCGGTCTTGAGAAACGCGCAGAGTCCAGTATTCATTCACTGGCCATCGAGGAGTTGGGACAGTCTTTATCGGCAGAGATCACTCCCAGAGTGATCGAGCTAGAAGATCGAACAGTNCGGCTTTCTGGAAACGTTGAAGACCAATACGACCAATGGAGGGAGCTCATGGCGGACATCTACGCCACTGAAATTGGGGCGCTCGATATGCCCGATGCTCAAGCTGAATCCGGGGCAACCAATAACCCCGAAACCGACTGACCTCACAGCTGCCCTTACTATGACTGATTCCCACGAACAGCCGCTAAAGGCTGCCGCCTTTAGCCCCCAATCGACCACGCCTGAAGCGATCGACGAGACAGGCAATCGACGACCTCAAAGGCTCATACCGGCCTTCGTCATATTATTGGTGGCGGCTATCGCGGTCTTTATTATTTTACCCAGCGTTATTTCAACCCCCGATATTTCAACACCCGTAGACACTGCGAGTGTGAATCCCACCTCACAGAGCACCGCGTCCAGCACCGATGACCTTGGGGAAGAGCGGAGCCCGTTCGCAGAAGCGCAGCAGCAGAAATTGCGCAAACTGGCGCAAGATGCCCTGCAAGTTGTGCTTGAAGCTCAGGAGGCGCTGCAGGAGTTTTCAGTAGATAGCTGGGCACCTGAAGCCTACGCAGCAGCTCTCGCCATTGCGGAAGCTGGTGATGAAGCCTACCGAGAACGACTTTTTGTCGACGCTGCTGCAGCCTATCAAGAGGCAGCAGCAGCTCTCGCGGTCCTTGAAGATAGTATTCCGGAGCGCGCACAAGAGGCGCGGTTTGAAACCCTTGCCGCTATCGAATCAGGAGAAGCTCTCCAGGCACAAAATCAGTACCGTGTGCTCGCCTTACTGGAGCCCGGAGATCCCGAGCTCCCTCGCCTTTTGGAACGCATCGCCAAAATACCCGAGGTTGCGGCTGCAGTAGAGACCGCTGCCGACGCGGCTAGATCAGGGGATACAGCGGCCGCTGTACAANCGGCATTGACCGCAAGCGCGGCAGACCCGCAGCACCAGCGCGTCGCTGAGCTACTAGCGCAGTATCAAGAAGCTGATGCTTTAGCGCGCTTTCGCGGGGCCATGAGTCAAGGATATACGGCCTTAGAGGCCGAAAATTTCGAAAAAGCTAGCGAGTTTTTTGCCAAAGCGGGGCAGATTCGTCCTGGCGCTTCAGAACCCCAATCTGCACAAGATGAATTAGCCACAGCTCAAACAGCCGCCAAGCTTCGCCAGCTCGCCAATACAGGAAAATCACAAGAACTCGATGAAGCATGGACCGAAGCGGTAGCAACCTACGAAGAGGCGCTGAGTATCGACAGCACTCTCATTTATGCCCAGGAAGGATTGAAGCAAGCAGCTCCTCGTGCTGAACTAGCAACAGCGCTGAATAACGTACTGAAAGACTCTGAGCGTTTAGTCGATGCGCGAGCACTGAAAGCGGCTGAAGCTGTGTTTGCCGACGCAATGGCCATTTCACCCAAAGGACCAGTGCTTGAAGCGCAATTGTCAGAACTCCAAAAATTGTTGCTATGGGCAAAGACGCCGGTCACCGTCAAATTTATATCCGACGAACAAACCGATGTCACCTTATTGCGTGTAAAGCGCCTTGGCAGTTTTGCAACCTCGGAACTCACGTTGCGCCCGGGACGCTACACCGCACTCGGTGTACGAAACGGATTTAGAGATGTTCGCATTAACTTTGACATCAAACCGGAGAGCCGTGCAGAGATCGATGTGCGTTGCCTAGAGGCCATCTAAGTAGAAGCCCTATGACTAAAAATGACGATACGCGTCCCCTCACTGCCGGAGGTTTCTCTCCGGTTTCAGGAGACAGCGCTGAAGCCCTCAAACCTTCGGGCTTTCAACCACTGGATCCCGGCAAACGCCCGGAGCGTACGCCCGTATGGCCAAAAATCATTGTGGGCGTTATCGGGCTGACAGTTGCCGGCCTGCTCTTTTTCTTGCTCACCGCGCGATCGCTGGAAGTACAGGTAGACGCTATCGGGTCGGCGACCATTGATATCGACGGCATCAATGTGCCGTTAGGAAAGCGCTATTTAATTCGACCCGGGCAGTATCTTGTCACCGTGAAGGTTCCCGGATATCGCGACTGGCAGCAGGAGGCCGTTGTTACCGATGCCGACAGCCAACAACTTGTAGTGACTCCCGCCATATTACCGGGGAGCGTCTCACTACTNACTGCCCCCCCCGGAGCTAGCATATCAATAGCTGGGCAAGTCATTGGCAGTACACCGCTGCAAGCACTAAACCTCGAAGCCGGACCCACACCTCTCGACATAACCCTACCGCGCTATCAACCCCAACAAGAGTTACTCGAAGTTACCGGACGTGGCATCGAACAAACCTTATCAATAGCTTTGAAGCCTGATTGGGCCAACATCACAGCTGTCGCGACACCAGAGGATGCCACCGTATGGATTGATGGCGAGCCTACAGCTACTGCGGGTGAGAGTTTTGAAGTCTTGAGCGGTGAGCACCAACTGACGTTGCGTGCCCCGGGCTATATCGAGGCCTCTGTCGATTTGAACGTCGTCGCGGGCATCGATCAAATTCTCAAACCGGTGATACTCGTCCCCGCCGCGGGTGTACTAGACCTGCAATCAAACCCTACTGCCGCCAATGTCACGATTGACGGCGAGTTTGTGGGCCTTACGCCACTGTCCGTCGAGCTGGCGCCGGGTCGTGATCATCGGCTACAGCTGAATAAAGTGGGCTACTCTCGAAAAAGCTTTAGCCTCTCATTAAAGAAAGGAGCGACGGCAAATCGCCTCATCACGTTAGAACCCAAGCTGGGTAATATTGCTTTTGAGTTGTTCCCCAGCAATGCCGAACTACTCATCAACGGCCGCCCACAAGGGCGCGGCAACCAAGTTCTAGACCTGCCAGCGGTAGAACAGCGTGTAGAAGTGAGGCTAGAGGGCTACGCCAGCCAGCGCCTGCGCGTCACGCCTCGAGAAGGTTTAGAACAGGCGTTGACTGTAACGCTACTGACTGAAGCTGAAGCCCGAAAAGCTGCGCTAAAACCCGAGATCACATCAGCATTGGGGCAAACTCTCGTACTAATCGATCCTTTGGCCGAACCCCTGAACAGTTTCAGTATGGGCGCTTCGCGTCGAGAGCCCGGACGGCGCTCGAATGAGGTCCTGCATAATGTCACTTTAGAGCGTGCGTTTTACCTGGCGACCTCAGAAACCACCAACGCCCAGTTCCGTTTATTTCTAGAGAGCCATGACAGTGGACAGATCGAGGGTAACAGCCTCAATCGTGAGCAGCAGCCGGTCGTCAAAATTAGCTGGCAGCAGGCTGCGCGCTTTTGCAACTGGCTTAGCGTTAAAGAGGGCCTTCCCACATTTTACCGAGACACCCAGGGCATTATTGATGGTTACAACCCATCAAGTACGGGCTACCGGCTGCCCAGTGAGGCTGAGTGGTCTTTTGCGGGAAGAGTCGATGGTGACAGCTATCGTAAATTCGCCTGGGGGGAAGATTTCCCCCCCAACCTGCCGGTGGTCAATGTCGCCGACAACACCTCGGCACTGGTGACAGGACGCATCCTCAATGGCTATGCTGATGGTTACATCGTCTCTGCACCTGTGGGGAGTTTTCCGAAGAATCATCGAGGGCTGTTTGATATGGGAGGCAATGTCGCTGAGTGGGTTCATGATGTCTACGCCATACCATCAGCCAATGCAAAAATTGCCACAGACCCTTTGGGTGCTCTCAAAGGCGATAATTACACCGTGAGAGGTGCCAGCTGGGCTTTGAGCCGTTTGGCTGAGCTAAGATTAACGTTTAGAGATTATGGCGCATCAGGACGAGACGATTTGGGATTCAGGATTGCACGTTATGCGGAATAAGAAACTGACCTTACAACGATGCCTTTGGCTGTTCGCATTTCTTGTCATCGCGCTCAGCCGCGCTTTTGCAGCAGAAGATGGGGCGCCTGAAACTCCAGTACTCGACGCTCCTTCAGCTGCACCCTCGACAAGCACTGCAGCATCTGCAACTAACGGAGCTGATTCTCGTCAAAACATGCCAGAACCACCGATCGAGAATGCTGCCACCGCCCGGCCCAGTCTCAAGTATGAACCTAGCGAGCGTATTTCTGAAGACAGCTCGGTGTCTTTCCCTGTCGATATCTGAAAAGGCCTAACCCGGTATGAATCTGCGTTTAAACAATGAATTTCTCTACCAGATCTTCGCGCTACTGCTAGCCGTTATTGTGGTTCACGGCGTTTACATTGGTGTCATCAGACCCACCGCCGATGCCCAACTCGCTGCTCAAGCCGCTATGCAAGCAGCGGGCGAGGACGTGGTTTCACAGCGCACCCTCGCTATTGTTATTCGAGATCTCGAGCAGGAAGCCTGTTTTATTTTGTTGCTTTGGGCCCTCGCCATCATGGGCATGAAGGCGAAACGCACCCGCGATGAGCAAAATATGCTGGATAAAAACCTCATCGAAGTACCCACGGGCACCAGTCTGCTACCACAGGACAGCCGCGAGTACTCACGACCTCTCGAAGCTCTACCCGAGGATGAACAAGATTTTTTACTGCCTCGGGCACTCATGAATGCGCTGCAGCGATTTGCAACTACGCAATCGATTCCTGCGGTTTCAGAATCTGTGCGCGAACAGTGTGATATTGAAGCGGACCGGCTCGATTCCGAGTTATCAATGGTTCGCTATATTTCCTGGGCTATTCCATCGATTGGGTTTATCGGCACGGTCAGAGGTATTGGTGATGCCCTAGGCCAAGCTTATAAGGCTGTAGAGGGCGATATATCAGGCGTTACGGTGAGTCTAGGTGTCGCATTCAACAGTACCTTTGTCGCGCTCGTTCTTTCCATCATTATTATGTTTGCCTTGCACCAACTACAACTTTCTCAGGAGCGATTGGTGTTAAACGCCCAGCGCTATATCGACCGGAAGCTACTTCGTCACTTAGCGGTACCACGTTCATGACCGCACTGTTAGATTTACACGACAGTTCCCTTCGCCTCTGGCACGAAGACACCTTTCTCGAGTCCCCCGGCTATGCCTGGCATGACGGCAATCATTTCCGCTTTGGCCTGCCAGCAATGCACACACAACGGCGCACACCGCGAGACGTCAATACGCGTTATTGGTCACAGCTGAGCACCCAACCTCTATCTCCCCCTCTGGGGCAGGCTCGACATGGGGCAGACCTTGTTCACGCGCATTTACAGGAGTTACATCAGCTCGCGAATCAACCCAAATCAGTACTCATGACCGCGCCGGGTAGTATGGATCGCGAGGCCCTGTCGCTATTACTGGGAATTGCCGAACACCTCCCCTTCGATATCGTTGGGCTGGTCCACCGCAGCGCGCTAATCGGTGCAGCCAGTGGATTAAATGATGGGCTTCATGTGGAGTTACAGTTACACCAAACCTTGATAACCCCATTTAGGGTTGAAGGCGACAGCGTCACTGTCGCTGCGAGTCAGGTCATTCCAAGCGAAGGCATGCTAGCCCTCCAAGATAGACTCGCCAACGCTATTGCAGCGAGCTTTGTAGCGCAAACGCGTTTCGATCCGTTGCGCAGCGCTGATGCTGAGCAAGCACTCTACGATGCCCTGCCCCTGGCACTCACAACACTTCAGCAACAAACAGAGACGCAAATAGCGATCAGCGGTTACTCTGCACGCATCACTCGAGATGACCTGCGCAGCGTGGGTGCAGCCTATGGTCAAATGCTAGAACCGCTGCTCCCCGATGATACGCCCGTGTTGCTGGAGAACCCGCTGGATCTACTACCAGGCCTGACACTTTCCGCTCCCCACCAAAACACCACTGGAGAAGTCATCGCCAAAGTCGTTGCCGATTGTAAAACCCAGTTGTTACAGGATGCCCAGCAACTCACTTTAAACCGCACCGTTCCGGTTGTTAGCGCCCCAACAATAACGACGGAGCCCGAGATGCCACCCATGGCTGCGGTCTCCAGTGCAACCGCAATACCCACGCATATACTCCTGAACTCTCGAGCCCTGCGTATCAACGAGACGACCACCTTAGATAATGGTGCCGTGCTTCAGCAAACCGGNGCCGGGGTCAGCCTATCAAGCGCTGCATCGAACACACTAACGGTGAATGCTGAAGCAGCTGTTGTTGGGCAGCTGNTGCAGGTCGGCGATCACTTGACTGATGCAACGGGCTTAGACGCGCTATTTATTGTGGTCGAGGACTGATCATTGGCCCGGCGCAAGCGCCAAGCATCGACCTTTAATCTCAGCTTCCTGGACATCATGTCCTGTGGCTTCGGCGCGGTCGTGCTGGTATTTCTTATTATCGATCACTCCATGGAAGTCGAAGAACTTACCCTCAACGCTGAAGTATTCTCGGAAATTGATCTTTTAGAGGATGATATTGAACAGGGACAATTGGGGCTTGTAGCACTGCGTAATGCCCTCGCAAGTGTTGATGTCGACATTGTTGAAGCGCAAGGCCTAGCGACTCGAGTCACCGAAGATCTCGACCGCTACGAGGCGCTAATTGCTTCGCTAGAGGAAGAAGGCTTTACCGATTCAACCGATGTCGAAGCCCTTAAGGCAGAAATCAACCGCCTCGAGGACCGGGTCAGTAAGCTTCGTGAGGCGGCCAAGGAGGAGGCGGGGCAAAGTGCCCGGGATTTCACCGGAGATGGCAACCGACAATACCTGACGGGCTTGAACCTCGGCGGGAACCGTATCGTTATTCTTATCGATGCATCAGCGAGCATGCTTGCTGATTCAATTGTGAACGTGATTCGGCTACGTAACATGGATCCTGAGCTACAGCGATCTGCTGATAAATGGCAGCGTGCACTCAATACCGTCGACTGGCTAACGTCACAGCTTCCCATTAACTCCCAATATCAAATCATTGCCTTTAATACCGAAGCCCAGCCCATTCTTTCGGGTACCGCTGGAAAATGGCTGGAAGTGGCAGACGCGCCACAGCTAAAGGCGGCTACTGAAGCATTGCGCGACCGCCTCCCCAGCGGTGGTACCAACTTACACGGTGCTTTTGATGCGGTCGGCACGCTTCCTGGTGGACCCGACAATATTTTTCTCATAACCGACGGGCTGCCCACTCAAAGTTATGAACCGCCACGACGCACTACAATTTCTGGCCGAGATCGTCTTAACTTATTTAGAAAAGCGGTCCAGCGGCTTCCGTCGGGCGTGCCCGTAAATATTATTTTGGCGCCCATGGAGGGAGACCCCATGGCCGCCTCCGAGTTTTGGCAGCTGGCACAGGTCAGCGGCGGCTCATTTATGTCACCTTCCCGGGATTGGCCATGATTGTAATAAGACGCTGCACATCATGAAAACACGCCGAGGAACGCCGGAATTTTCTATTTCCTTCCTTGACGTTATCTGCTGTGGCTTTGGTGCAGTGATCCTCTTATTGATGATCACGAAAACGGTGCAACCCCAGATATTGGAACGCTCGACCATTGTGGCTGACGGCCGCGTTGCAGATTTAACTAAGCAGCTGTTCGAGATTCGCGGCGAAACAACCGTCCTTAATCGCGACCTCAAAACAAAACAGGAGCAAATATCTGAATACCGCGAGCGCATTGCAATTCTACAGGGCGCACTAGCCAGCACTCGGTCGCGTTATGACAGCCTAGAAACGACCAGAAATTCAAACAGCATCATTGAACAGGAACTGGCCATAGCACGGCAGCAGCTCAGCGAGGAAGAAAAACGACTGCTGGGCGTCAACAGCCAGCGGAAGAACCAGTTAATCGGCGGCATACCCGTTGATAGTGAATACATCATTTTCATCATCGATACCTCGGGCTCCATGTTCTCCTATGCTTGGGACAGAATGCTTATCGAGAT
>JGI26246J51724_1001488_pt1 | contig 10628 bp, 10 predicted proteins | sample SaaInlLV_10m_DNA_FD_51724 | JGI IMG/M metagenome (IMG submission 51724) | reverse complement strand
AGTCCCTGACTGAGACCGAAAGGGTGCGCTTTTCGGTAACAAAAGATGAATACATTCCGCTTTGCCTACGTCCTACTCTAGATCATACGTAAATCCTGAGGTAGCCATTACTTGAACGCTGTCTTTTTCTGCCAATACCCACATGGCTTCGACCTCATTAAGGTTTTCAATCAATATTTTGCCTCTTGTATATGGCATCGCCATAAGCGCTGTTGCGTAGGCATCAGCCAGCATGGTAGTAGGCGCCAGCACCGATGTGCTTAGGATATTACTTTTTACCGATTTCCCTGTTTTTGGGTTGATGGTGTGAACGTAATAATTTCCCGATGCATCGGTACGAAATTTTCGGTAATTCCCCGATGATGCCATACCTTGATTTTGTAACGGGAGCGTAGCAATAAAGGTGCGAGCTACATCTTGTTTGGGGTGATCTATGGCGACACGCCATGGTTTTGCCTTTTCTGGATGTAAACCCGAGGCAAACAGCTCACCCCCTACTTCAACGAGAAACTGAGTATACCCCAACGACTGGAGCATAGCAGCCAGCGCATCTACGGCATAGCCTTTTGCAATGGCATTAAAGTCGAGATAGATGTTTTTATGGGCTTTTGTAATGGATCCATCGGATAATAGGGATACTTTGTCAAAGCCGGTAATAGTAAGCAGGCTATCTACTGCATCTTGATCTATTTGCGCCAAAGACTTTGCCGGACCAAAACCATAGGCATTAACCAATGCCCCTACCGTTGGATCAAAATAGCCGTCGGTTTGCTTACAAATATTTTTAGCCGTTTGAAAGACCTTTTTAAAATCGGCATCTATCGTAACCGCTTCATCACGATTAACTTTAGAAATGATGGCGTTTGGCCAATAGGTCGACATGGATTGATTCATACGCAAGAAAACAGCATCTATAGAATCTGATACTATTTCATTTGGAGCCGTATCCAAGTAGAGTAGTGTGTATGAAGTGCCAAGAGCATCTCCTTGGAAGCGCTGTAACTTATCGTGAGTTTGACAAGAAGCCACGGCTAGTAAAACAACAATAACGCTATATTTCTTTAATTCCATTAAAGTTAACGGCATAAGGTTCGTTTTTAGAAAGTGGTTTATTGTAGTCTGAAGCGTGTGCAAAGCCAACCCCAGCAAAATAGGTCTTTGCTTTAAATTTTATTGCGTGCTCCTTTACTTGACTCATAAGTTTGACGTCAAATTCATTTGGATTTTGTGGGTATCGCACATGACGCACTACCACAAAACACAAGGTTTTATCTTTGGTGCACACAAACTGGGGATCTTTTTTAGGGGCGCTGTTTACCGCTAGAAATTCATAACCATCTGCTTCAAGCGATTGACCTACCGTCGTCATGGCTAGCTGGTGTAATTCGTCTTCTGATAATTGACTCATAGCACAAATGTAAAATAAAAAAGAGGCCGAAGCCTCTTTATATGTTATCCGCCGAAATCGTCGAAACGCACATTTTCGTCTGGAACGCCAAAATCTTCAGCCATTTTTTCAACTGCTTGATTCATAAGTGGCGGTCCACAGAAATACACTTCAATATCTTCGGGTGCTTCGTGATCGTTGAGGTAATTATCAATTACCACTTGATGCACAAACCCTACAAACCCATCGCCTTCGCCATCGAGTCCATCTTTTACTTTCCAATTGTCTTCCTCAGATGGTTCAGACAAAGCAACGTAAAACTTAAAGTTAGGGAAGTCACGCTCTAAGGCACGGAAGTGTTCTGTGTAGAACAGTTCACGCTTGGAACGACCGCCATACCAAAACGTAACCTTTCGACCTGTTTTAAGTGTACGGAATAAGTGATATAAGTGCGAACGCATCGGAGCCATTCCAGCACCACCCCCTACATATAGCATTTCAGCTTCAGAGTGATTGATAAAGAATTCGCCATAAGGTCCTGAAATTGTTACGGGATCGCCTTCTTTAAGCGAGAATATATAAGATGAAGCAACACCTGGATTTACATCTGCCCAACCGTTTTTGGCACGGTCAAATGGTGGGGTTGCAATACGAACATTCAGCATGATTTCTTTACCTTCTGCAGGGAAAGAAGCCATCGAATAAGCACGCTCTACTAATTCTGGGTTTTTCATTTTCAAGTCCCACAACTTAAATTTATCCCATTCCAATTTAAATTTATTTACATCTTCTGGATGCTCTTCTGGGTGCGCCGAAATGTCAATGTCTTTAAAGTCTACCTCACAGGNAGGAACTTCAATTTGGATATAACCTCCAGCTTCATAATGCATGTCTTCGGGAATTTCAACAACAAACTCCTTTATAAATGATGCCACGTTCCAATTACGAACAACTTTAGCAGCAAACTTCTTTATGCCAAATACTTCTTCGGGCACTTCGATGACCATGTCTTCTTTTACCTTGACTTGGCATCCCAAACGCCAACCTTCGGCGATTTCTTTTCTTGAAAAGTGTGGTTTTTCAGTTGGGAGAATTTCGCCTCCGCCGTCTTTAACAATACACTTACACTGGATACAGGTACCTCCTCCACCACAGGCTGATGGCAAGAATATTTTGTTGTCACCAAGGGTAGACAACAGTGTACTTCCAGATGAAACTTCAACGTCTGTTTCGCCGTTGATAAAAAGCTTTACAGGTCCAGAGGGCATCAAACGTGCCTTAACTCCTAGAAGCATACCCACCAAAATAAAGGTGATGGCTAAGAAAACAACAATACTTGCAATAATGACAGTAATATCCATAGGCTTATAATTTAATTCCCATAAAACTCATAAATCCAATGGCCATAAGGCCCGTAATAATAAACGTAATACCCAGTCCACGCAAGGGTGCAGGAACATTGGAATACGCAATTTTTTCACGAATGGCTGCGATGGCTAAAATGGCCAACAACCATCCAACGCCAGAACCAAATCCGTATACAGCCGATTCACCAATCGAGGCAAAACTTTTTTGCTGCATAAATAGTGATCCCCCTAAAATGGCACAGTTTACCGCAATAAGCGGTAAGAAAATACCCAAAGCACCGTATAGCGCAGGGGCAAATTTTTCTACAATCATTTCAACCAACTGGACCATAGATGCGATAACGGCAATAAACATGATAAAGCTCAAAAAGCTTAAATCCAATGCGGCATAATCTTCACCCAACCATGACATGGCACCAGGCTTTAGAAGGTAGTTGTCTAATAAGTAATTGATTGGAACAGTAATCGACAACACAAAGATAACGGCGAAGCCAAGGCCAACAGCCGTCTTTACGGTTTTAGACACAGCCAAATAAGAACACATACCTAAGAAGTAGGCAAATATCATGTTCTCAATAAAAATGCTTTTTACAAAAAGGTTTACGAAATCCATGGCCTAGTTTTTTTCAATGAGTTTACGGTTACGTGCACGCTGCACCCAAATAATAATACCCAATGTGATCAAGGCCATTGGAGACAACAGCATCAATCCGTTGTTCTCGTAGCCCATTTCATAAATGGAATCGGGGATTACTTGATAGCCATACAGTTTTCCAGAACCGAATAGCTCTCGGAAAAAGGCAACAAGAATAAGCATAAATCCATATCCTGCTGCATTACCAACACCGTCTAAAAAGGATTTCCAAACACCATTGCCTAGGGCAAAAGCTTCTAGGCGTCCCATTACAATACAGTTGGTAATAATCAGTCCAATAAAAATGGAAAGTTGTTTACTCATATCATAGGCATAGGCACGCAATACTTGATCAACCAAGATTACCATGGAAGCAACTACGACTAGCTGTACAATTATCCGAATACGGTTAGGAATGGCATTTCGCAAAATAGAAACGATAACGTTACTGGCTGCCATAACGGCAATAACGGAAAGTGTCATTACAACAGCAGGCTTTAGCTGTACGGTTATCGCCAAGGCCGAGCAAATACCCAATACTTGAACCGTGATAGGGTTGTTATCGTCTAGCGGATCTTTTAATAAGCCGCGGTTTTTCTTTGAAAAAAGCGGCTCACGCTCTTTGGCAACAAAGAAAATTGCGGGTTTTTTGGTTGATTTTGGTTTTGACATAATTAGTTGTTATACGCAAGGTCTGCGGGTGTTGCTTTTAAGTATGGCAAATAGTGTTGTAAGCGTTCGATAATCATATCGGAAACACCATCGCCCGTAATAGTTGCGCCAGAAATGGCATCAACCTCGTGGTCGTCTTTGTCTGTATCGTTGGGATCGTTATTGGTTTTAGAAACGCTTATCCCAACCAAATCTCCAGATGTGTTGAATATTTTTTCACCAACAAAGCGATCCATAAACCACTGNTGTGTGATTTCTGCTCCTAGCCCTGCTGTTTCGCCTTTGTGGTCAAATACNGCTCCCTTAATGGTATTGCGATCTTCATCAAGAGCTATATATCCCCAAATGGCATCCCATAAACCCGAACCTCGGAGGGGTACAATATAGTATGTAGCCGAATCAACTGTTGCAACATACAATGGAAAGCGTTGCGTCTTAGCATCTTTTTTTACTTCGATTGCAAGTTTGATATCTGAAAACGCATCTACCGTTTCATCGACAGAGCCGTCATTTCGAAGNGCNAGTTGNTCGACAATATAGTTGTTAAACAATTTTTCAGCACCCTCTCTATCGNTTTCAATACCAATAGTAGAAAGGATATTTTGCATTTTTTCTTTACGGACATTTTCCGACTGAAGATCTTTAAGTGAACTGGCAGTAAAAGCCAACACTGATGCTACGACCAAAACCATGGCAGCAGCAAAACCAAAAGTATACGCGTTCGAATCTCTGTTCATGTTGCTGGTGTTAATGTTGCGTTAAGACGTTTTTTGCGTCGTTTAATATTGCCCTCAACCACATAGTGGTCAATGGTTGGTGCGAATACGTTCATTAATAGGATTGCCAACATTACTCCTTCTGGATAGGCTGGATTAAACACACGAATAAGGATACAGAAAACCCCAACGAGCAGGCCGTATATCCATTTCCCTTTGGTTGTTTGCGCAGCTGAAACAGGGTCAGTTGCCATGAATACCACACCAAAGGCAAAGCCACCAACAATCAGGTGATTTGTCCAATCAAAAGACATGAGTGCGTTGGCACCCCAAAGATTAAATAAGAATGCGGTGACCGCTGCACCAAGCACACCGCCCACCATAATACGCCAACTTCCAACACCTGTAAGTATTAGTATGGCAGCACCTACCAACACCCATAGTGTGGAGGTCTCAGCGATAGATCCTGGGATAGCCCCAACAAACATATCAAACATAGAGTAGCTAACATCATTACCAGCGGCAAGACTACCTAGAACAGTTTCACCCGAAATACCGTCAACATTACTTGCTTCCGAAACCCATACTTTGTTACCTGACATATAGGTAGGGTAAGCAAAAAATGCAAAAGCACGTGCGGTAAGTGCAGGGTTAAGAATATTCATTCCTGTTCCACCAAAAGCCTCTTTTGCGATAAAAACGGCAAAAGCTACAGACAGACCTACCATCCAAAGTGGAATATCTACCGGCATAATCATTGGAACCAAAAGGCCTGTTACCAAATAACCTTCATTGACTTCATGTCCGCGGTAGACGGCAAAAGCAAATTCAATGGCCAAACCAACGCCGTAGGATACCGCAACCATAGGCATGATTTTTAACGCCCCATGCAACATTGCATCCCAAAAAGTAAAGGCGAGTCCCGATTGAATAAAATATTGATAGCCAGTGTTGTATACCCCATAAATGAAGGCGGGCAACAAAGCAATTATAACTGTTACCATGGTACGTTTCAAATCAACACCATCACGGATATGAGCTCCCTTTTGGGTAGTGTCAACGCCGTAGGATACCGCAACCATAGGCATGATTTTTAACGCTCCATGCAACATTGCATCCCAAAAAGTAAAGGCGAGTCCCGATTGAATAAAATATTGATAGCCAGTGTTGTACACCCCATAAATGAAGGCGGGCAACAAAGCAATTATAACTGTTACCATGGTACGTTTCAAATCAACACCATCACGGATATGAGCTCCCTTTTGGGTAGTGTGGTTTGGAACAAATAAAAAGGTGTCAAATGCATTAACCGCAGGAGCAAAACGCTCCCACTTTTGCCCTTTTCCAAAAGGTTTTTTTATTGCATCTATGCGTTGGCGTATAAAATTCATATCTTNAGTTTAACCTACTTCTTTTATCATTAAATCAAGNGCTTCGCGAACAATNGCTTGAGCTTCAATTTTTGAGGTACTTGCGTAATCTATCAAGGCAAAATCTTCTGGTGCTACTTCATAAATACCAAGACCCTCCATTTTTTCAATGTTCTGTACCATACACTCTTTGAGAAGCTGCATGGGGAATATATCCATGGGCAATACTTGCTCCATTTCGCCAGTGACAACCAAAGCACGTTCTTCACCATTCATGTTGGTGTCTAGTGCGTATGTACGCTTGGGCAACAGCCATGAAAGCGAAGTACGAGACATGCTAAAAATCTTACTGCCAACAAAAGGCAACCAACCAAACATGCGATAGCGATTTCCTTCAGCCAAGACGGTAAGTGTGTTGTTGTAAAACCCAAGGTTACCATCAGCATGTGTTGCTACACCTGAAAGCGAGTCGCCGTTGATAACCCGAATCTGGCCATCAGCATCAATACCAACTTGAGTTAGAAGCGGTGCAACTGCGGCGCCAATACGTGTTTTAAAATATGTTGGAGACTTCACTACTGGGCCAACTACAGCGACCATTTGCGAAGCATCAAAAATACCTGTTGAAAAGAAAGCACCAATGCGTGCCACATCAGCTGGACCAACAACCCAAACAGTTTCACCTGCGTTGACAGGGTCAATATGATGAATTTGAACCCCTACATTGCCAGCAGGGTGTGGGCCTTTAAAACGGTGTACTTCTGCATTAGATACCTCATTCAAAAAAGATACTGAAGAAGCATCAACAGAAAGGTGAACTTTAGGAGCAAGTTTTGCAAGTACATCTATACCGTTTTGAAAGTCTTCCTTTTGCGAACTAAGTATAAAAGGGACATCAGCAGCTAGCGGAGCTGTGCTGAATCCAGATATGAAAATAGCCTTTGGCGTACTGGTAGGATCTGCAATAACATCATACGGACGTTGTTTTACAAAAGGCCAGCAGCCCGATTCTAGTAAATACTTTTTAACATCTGCTGCTTCCATTTTATCAAGCTTTTCCAACTTGTGGGCAACAGCATTGTCTTTGCGATCAGCAGCAATAGACAAGGACATGATACGTCTTTTGGCACCACGCTCAATTGTGGTTAGTGTCCCACTAACAGGTGAAACAAATTTTATTTCAGGATTGGCTTTTGAATAAAAAATCGGCTGCCCTTGCAACACAGCTTCACCCTCTTTCAAGAGCATTTTTGGCACAACACCATGGAAGTCGTGTGGATAGATGACAAAGTTGTCAGCAATATCAGCAGATGAGATGTTAAGATCGGCCATTCCGCTCATGGGAATTGTCAAGCCTTTACGCAGGGTTATGTCAGCGGACATATAGTGGTTGTTTTTTGCACTGCAAATGTAATATAAGGTGCTCAAAAAACGAAGTGTTACACCCTATAATTACATAAATTTATTAACCGTAAAATAGTTTGTTTAACTTTGACCTATAAGCAACAAAAACAGCTGGGTAACCCCACATCTATAAAATAGCACAAAACACACGAGAGCACAAAAAAAAATGATTAAACAAAAGCTTCTTTTTCTATTGGGTTGCCAACTCGTTTTTGGTCAGCAACTGAGCGTTTTTTCGCCACCTGAGCACATTAAGTCCGTGCTATTCTATGTCAACGAGCAAAGCACATCGCTACCCATTGTTAGATTGAATGAACAAATCACGCTTAAATTTGATGATTTAAATGCCGATGACAGCACCTATTACTACACCATAGATCGCTTTGATGCCAATTGGAACAAAACCGATTTATTCAGAGCAGACTACATGGATGGCTATGATGACATGCGCATACAGAGCATTTCCTATGCTGTCGGAACGCTGCAGTCATACATTCACTACACGCTGACGCTTCCCAATGCCCAAACGCGCTTAACGAAAAGTGGGAATTATATGTTGAATATTTGGGACGCTAACAGAAACTTAGTTTTACAAAAAAGATTTTTAGTCACCGATCAACAGACCGCCGTTGGCGTTCGTGTGCAACGCTCACAACGTATTGAAAACATTCAGAGTCATCAAAGCGTACAATTTGTAGTCAACTTGGANGGCTTAAACGTGCGGCTTCCTGAAAAACAAATAAAACCGTTTATAATTCAAAACCAACGTTGGCAAACATGGCGAGCGGCCGGAAACCCAACCTATAACCTTAACAACCAACTCCAATTTAACTACAAGCCCAAAACCACTTTTGCTGCAGGAAATGAATATTTCTTTTTTGACACCCAAGACATTCGCAGTGGAGGCGGCAATGTAGCCCGTGTATTTCGTGAAGACTTATTTATCTCTGTTTTAAACCCACAATGGGTGCGATCTGGCAGACCGTATACCTACGCGCCTGACATAAACGGTGACTTCCGCATCAATACTTTTCAAGGCAGTAATCCAAATACTGAATCTGATTACAGCCGGGTAGTATTTTCCCTGTTTCCAGAAGATTTTTTGTTTGATGGAAAGCATTTTGTAGTTGGAGATTTTAATCAACATATAGTAGCTGATGAAAACAAACTGGTTTATAATCCTGACTCAGGTCGCTTTGAGGCTGAATTGCTGTTAAAACAAGGTATCTACAACTATAAATTTGTAAGTCTAGATAACGATGGGACGCTTTATGAGAATCTTATCTCTGGTAATTATTGGCCCACTGAAAATGATTATTGGGTATTGATTTACTACAGACCCATAGGCGCACGCTGTGATGCCTTAATTGGCATTGGCAACGCAAATTCAAAAGACATGGGCTTATAGAAAAATGATTATATTTATCCTATGATTCAGCAAGTTACTCAAGGTATCCGCATTTCAGTAAATGCTTTTTTTGAAGGCACCTACTTCAAGAACTACCGCTTGCATTATTCATTTGGCTATCGCATATCCATATCCAATCATGGAAAGGACACTGTTCAGCTCCAATCTAGACACTGGAAAATTTTTGATTCCCTCAAGCCCACAGCTATTGTTGATGGAGAAGGTGTAGTCGGAAAAAAACCTGTAATTAAACCTGGACAGGTGTATAGCTATCAATCGGGCTGTTTATTAAGCTCGCCTATTGGGGCCATGCAAGGGCATTACGACATGATTAATTTAGCCTCGACTAAAAAATTTCGTGCCTATATCCCTAAGTTTGAGCTAAGCCCCGCTTTTGCCCTAAACTAACCATTAAATATCTTTTTTATGCAAAACGGTTTTTTCTCAGTTCCAAGACCAATTAACGAGCCTGTTCTGGACTATAAAAAAAATAGCCCTGAACGCAAAGAAGTTTTAGAAACATACACAACACTATACAACAGTAATATTGACGTGCCCCTGTATATAGGTGATAAGAAAATTACGACTAAGAAGCTTGCTAGAATGTCGCCGCCTCACGACCACAAACACACACTCGGCAGATTTAGCATAGCTGAAGCAACACATGTAACACAAGCCATTGATGCTGCACTTGCAGCAAGCCCTGATTGGGAAAACACCTCTTTTGAACATCGTGCAGCCGTAATGCTCAAGGCAGCCGATCTGATTGTAGGACCCTACCGAGCTAAGATTAATGCTTCGACCATGCTGGCACAATCTAAAAATATCTTCCAAGCTGAAATTGACGCCGCTTGTGAATTTGCTGATTTTTTAAGATTTAATGTTGCTTTTGCATCGGATATATACGCACAACAACCCATACAAGGAAGTGGTGTTATCAACCGGGTAGAATACAGACCCCTTGAAGGGTTTGTCTATGCCGTGACGCCCTTTAACTTTACCGCAATTGCTGGTAACCTTTGTGCTGCGCCTGTTCTCATGGGCAACGTTGTAGTTTGGAAGCCTAGCGATCATCAAATGTTTTCTGCCAAAATCATCATGGATATTTTTGAAGAAGCAGGAATCCCTCCGGGTGTCATCAACCTTGTATCAGGAGACCCCGTTATGATATCCGATATAGTGTTGGATCACCCGCAATTTGCAGGACTGCACTTTACAGGTTCTACAGAAGTGTTTAAACATTTGTGGCAACAGATTGGAAACAAGCTTACACGCTACAAAAATTACCCTAGAATTGTTGGCGAAACAGGTGGCAAGGATTTTATTTTTGCGCATCACACAGCCGATATTCCAACCGTGATAACGGCCATCACACGTGGCGGATATGAATTTCAAGGACAAAAGTGTTCAGCTGCATCACGCATCTATCTCCCTGCCTCTACTGCCGATGAAATAATTGCTGGAGTAGTGGAAAACATCAAAAGCTTTTCAATCGGGTCACCTGAGGATATGAATAACTTTATAACTGCAGTCATACATGAAAATGCTTTTGATAAGCTAGTTGGATATATTGAACAAGCAAAAAAAGAGGATGAAGTTGAAGTGCTTGCTGGAGGAACCTATGACAAAAGCAAAGGCTATTTTATACATCCCACCTTACTCAAAACTAC
>JGI26246J51724_1001486_pt1 | contig 10638 bp, 9 predicted proteins | sample SaaInlLV_10m_DNA_FD_51724 | JGI IMG/M metagenome (IMG submission 51724) | reverse complement strand
GATAAGTCCGATGTAGGAAAAAGTTTTGAGGAAGAAAAAGCAGTATCAGTAAATTAAAAATTAAAAATTAAAAAACTATAAAAGCACTATTAGAAAAGCATTAATAAAAGGGGTAGTTAAATATGAACAATAACGAATGTACACATGATTATAGTAGACGTATGTTTCTCGATAAGGTGTCTAAAGGCGTCGCAGGAGCTGGTGTTCTTACGCCGCTTTGGCCGCTAATTTCACAGGCTCAAGATATCTCTGCAGCTTACCCTGAAGAGCTGCTGTCTATCGAAAGTTACACCAAAGGTAAAATCAAAGTTGGCGATATGCTAACGTCTGAAAATGTTGAGCATGTGCAGGACCTTCTGGATCCAATTACTTATATTGAAGTACTTGAGCAGGGTCGTCAGATCAAAATTGTTAAGACCACCACTGACGTTACCAAGCTGTTTCCTGCTGAATACCTTGAAGCCACTATTAAAAACCAAGGTAAAGCAAAGCTCGATGAAAACAATAATGTTGTCACGCAAGAAGGTGAGCCCTGGATTGGCGGAAACCCGTTTCCCGATGCCAAAACCGGTCTCGAGGCTTATGCCAACCTAACTCTGAGTTGGGGACGTCATGATTCGGCTATGTACGCTATCCGTGACTGGGATATAGGTCCAGATGGCAGCGAGCAGTATCAGTATGATTTTGTTTGGGCTGAGCAGAACACCGTGGGTCTGACCAACAGCGATACACCTTATATGGAAGGTCGTGAAGATCTGCTGCGTTACAACGCAATTTGGTTCACCTATCCGAATGATTCTCGCGGTACCTCGTTTGTAAATACCTGGTACTACGATCAGCGTAAATTCCCTGATCTCTACGGCTATATTCCCGCCTTTAAACGTGTGCGTCGATTCCCATCAAGCCAGCGTTTTGAGCCATTAGTTCCGGGTATCACACTGTTCTTGTCAGATGGCTGGTGCGCTGGTGACCCAATGCTTACCTGGGGCAATTATGAAATTGTCGCTCGCAAGCCAATGTTGGGTGGTGTCAGTGAGAATTGGCATGGTAGCAATCCTAACTCTGAGCCAACGGTTCACGGTGGCCCTCAGGGTAAGACCTTCTTTGAAACCACTATGGAATTGATTCCAGAAGTCATCGTTATCGATCTAGAGCCAACCGGTTTCCCACGTGCACCTGTGGGTAAGAAACGCGTTTGGCTGGATACGCGAACGATGATGTTCGTCGCCTGTGTGACCTATGACCGACGCGGTGAACTGTGGAAATCTGTGCAGGTTACCACCAGTCAGTTTATCGATGGCGATACTGTCAAGATGGACGGCGATCACCCAGGTTGGTCTTGGACTAAGTGTCACGTCCATGATATTCAGTCCAATCGAATGAGTCGCTTCTATCATGCAGAAGAAATTCGCGGTGGCTTTAAGTCCGGTTGGAATCAGGACGGTCTATATGAAAAATATATGACTATCCCTGCCATCAGACGACTGGGTAGCTAATCCATGAATTTCCGTTCACTACCTCTCTTAGTGGTCGCTCTCGGTGTTTCTTTATCCGGGGCGTCACTGAGTAACACTGTCCAAGTCCATAAAGGTACAGCCCATGATGCACTCTATGGGTTGTGTGAGTCTGGGTCTCAGCAATTGGCTGTCGGTGATGCCGGGCTTGTTCTTGAGAGTCAGGATGCTGGAGAGAGCTGGGCCAAGATAGAAGCCTTTACAGAGAGCGCTCTGCTCGATGTCAGTTGTCGCAATGATGTCAGTCTTGTTGTTGGTCAAGAAGGTGCAATCTATCGTCGCGCTTTCACGGGGCTAGAGGCTGTTGATGGGCTCAAGGCTGTCGAAGGCTTTACCTCTATTGCGTCTAATACAGACGAGCGGTTGCTTAGCGTAAGTGATGTCTCAGCTAGTGGTTTAGCGTTTGCAGTAGGCGGCTTTGGCACCATTCTTCGATCCACAGACAGTGGTCTGAGCTGGGAGTCAGTCAGCATGGATTGGCCAGCAATGACCAATGATTTTTTCGAGCCACACCTCTATGACGTGCATGTGTCCGATAGTGGAATCGTCACAGTTGTAGGTGAGTTTGAATTAATTATCCAGTCTCTTGATCAGGGTGAATCTTGGCAGACAGTGCATTTAGGTGAGGCCTCTCTGTTTGGTCTAAGCCTACATGCTAATGGCACTGGATTTGCGGTGGGCCAGGATGGAAAGATCATTAAAACGGCTAATGGTGGGCGTGCTTGGGAGCAGGTGACTACGCCGAGTAGCGGTATTTTACTCAACGTTTGGACGTCGGGTTCTGGTGATGTACTGATCAGCGGTATTCGAAACACATTGCAGAGTTCAGACAACGGTGAGAGCTGGAGTCGAATTGAACAAGGNGCTCTATCGTCCGGTTGGTACCAAGGCCTTTCAATAGTGNGTGGCGANGCTCAGAGCAGGTCAGCTCTGCTAGCGGGTCATGGCGGAAATTTAATCAAATTAAAATTAAAAAAATAAAATTGATAACTAAAGAAATTAATGGAGAGATGTAATGTTGAAACCAAAACAACTAAAAACTATTCTCGCTGGCACTTTGTCCGTAGCGCTGCTGACACCAGCATCGCTAGCGTATTCCGCGGACTGGTATTTGTCCGGGTTTGTGCGACAGGAAGGGGCTTTTAGCCTCAATAATGATAAGCAGAATCCCTGGAATCAGGCGGGTAATGCGTATAACGGCGTAGCTACGCCGAACACAGTAGAGCAAGCCTTTGGGATGGAGGGAATGACTACCAGACCTGAGTCTTACAGCAAAACCAATGACTGGAATGTCATGTTTACTCGGGCTGAGTTGGATCTTGATGTTAAGTTTAACGACAACCTCAAATTCGTCGGTAAGGTCCGAGCGCTTTATGCCTGGGATGAGCACGATACTTTTAATGGCGATGGTCCAAATTATTTCGAGACTTCTCTTCGTGGTGACTGTGCCACAAGGCTTGAGATCTGCGGTGAAGACTACGCGATTGATTTGCCCTCGTTCTATTTGGACTACAGCGATGGCCCATTATGGTTGCGGGTAGGTAATCAGCAGATTGCCTGGGGCGAGTCACTGTTCTTCAGAGTCTTGGATAATCCTAACGGCCTCGATCTACGCAGACATTCTGCATTTGACTGGGCTTCCGAAGAATTCTCCGACAAACGTGTGCCAGCGCTCGGTGTGCGTGGCAGTTACTCATTCAAGAACGACTGGGAATTTGAAGCCTGGGGGCAGGAATTCCAGCCCTCGGTGATGTCGAATGAAAACACGCCCTATAACGCTATCACCTCTACTTTTGTTGTTCAGACTGAGCAAGGTTTTGACGAAGTAGATGATAAATGGAACTTTGGTGCTCGCCTCAGAGGCCAGATTGGTGAGCTAGGTCTGCAGTTTACCTATACCAATCGCTATAACCCTGACGGTGTTTACCGCTGGGCAGCTTCAGGTGTTAACCCCTTCGAGAAACTGGGTATTGCGGATCCAGTGGCTGACCCAGTCAGTGGTGTTACTACTGGACAGTTATTGGCGATGACGCCTTTTGAGCCGTTTTCTGGTGTGGGTATCTACACTGCTGAACAGTGGATGAATGAAGCTGCTGGTTCTCGTCTGAACGGGGCTAATTTGCAGGATCTATTAAACGATTTCCCTGTTGCACAGGCTCTTACCAATGATGTTTTGGGGCAGTTAGGATTACCTGCGAACACGCCGGTCGATAACTATGCTCTGTCTACAACAATTTTGGATGCTTTCTTCTCTGCGCCTGCAGGCGGCTTGGGTGATCTAAGAGGCCATATCGAGCGTCGCTATGATCGTGAAGACATCTTCGGATTTGGTATGAACTATATGTTCTTCAGCGAACCTGATTCGTTCTTGGATCAGTTAATTGTTCGATTTGAAGCAACCTTTACGCCTAACAAAACCTTCACTGACCCATCACTACTGGGTAAGGGCTATCTTGTTGAGGATGAATTGGTTACCTCTTTCGTGATGGAAAAATATCACCGCTTCTCAGTGGACTTTCCTGCAACCTATATGGTTTTCCAGTGGTTACACAAATCTGAGAGTGATCTATTTGGTCGACACCTCGATGGGTACGGTATGACGACTACTGAAGACGCGGGCTTTACCATGCCAAAAGGGCGCAATGGTTATGACGCGATTTCGTTTGCCCTGCAGCAGCCTTCGCCAAGCCTGTTGTGGCGTGCAGACCTTGCAGTGCTTTGGGATCTTGAAGGTGGTTACCTAGTGCAGCCAGGGCTTCGTTACAAGCCGAGCAAATCTGTGAGTGCTGAGCTGTTTGCCAACTTTGTTGGCGGTGGCGATGACAATATGGATGCCATGTCGACGTTTGATTTTGTTGAAGAAGTTGCCTTCCGACTTACTTACCAGTTCTAGTCTGTTTAGTCAGAGCGGAATAGGTCGAGGTCTGTAATCGGCTGGGTTTGAGTTAGGGGGTCAGCACCGCTGACCCCTTTTTTCTTACCGAGGCTGTTATTGGATAGCGGCAGCTATAACCCGCCAATAACTGGGCTATTTAAGCTGCTTGAGGTGTCTAGAAAGGCAGTACTTACAAGGGCTTGAGCTGTAAAAAGCCGGCAATCAAACATATAGGTACAAAGGCAACATTGTTGTTGACAGAAATATGTCATATAGATACTATCAATAAAAGACAGCTTTTAGTTGGCCTACAAAAAGTACCAATTCGCGCCCATTGAGCACGAAGAAAAAATAAAAAATTATCTAATAACAATAACGATTTATAGGGGAAAGTACTGTGACTTCAGATACTACTAACTATCGAAATTCATTTAGCCTAGACGGCAAAGTTGCACTGGTAACCGGCGCTGCTGGCACGCTGGGTGCTGAAATATGCAGGGGCCTAGTGTCAGTTGGTGCCTCAGTATTAATCACCGATATCCAAGAAGAAACGGGCAGAGCGGTGCGCGACGAGTTACTTGCCACTGGCGCCAAAGCCGAGTTTATTAAACATAATGTTGTGGATGAAGGTGAGTGGGAAGCTGCTATTAAATGTGCGGTGGATACTTTCGGCGGCCTTGACATTGTTGTGAATACCGCAGCCATCGTACCCATGAAGCTACTGGCTGACTTGGATGTAGAAGAATTCAAACAGGTACAGGATGTTAACGTTGCTGGCACTCTGTTGGGCTGTAAGCACGCCTCTATTGCCATGCGTCCCGGCGGAGTAAGCGGTCGCGGTGGTTCTATTATCAATCTGTCATCGGTGATGGGTCTGTCTGGCAGTATTGCTCTGGCATCATATAACGCCTCCAAAGGTGCTGTTCGTCTGTTGACCAAATCGGTGGCTGCTGAGTGCGCCATGCTCGGTATGGGCATTCGCTGTAATTCAATCCACCCAGGCATTATCGAAAGCGATATGGGCACTTCATTCCTGCGCCAGCTGGTTGATTTGGGTGTCGCGCCGGATATGGAAGCTGCAGAAGGGGGCTTCTTAGCCGCCGTTCCTATGGGTGAATCAGGTAAGCCTCAAGATGTTGCNTCAGGAATTATCTTCCTCGCGTCCGATGCCAGTCGTTATATGACCGGTGCTGAATTAGTAATCGACGGCGGCTTTAACGCCACCTAGCCCTCAGGCTGTCAATAACAGGAGAACTAAAATGATTAACCAATTAGTAATATCTGGCGATGAATTTCACGCTCGAGACCTTGAACAACCTGCAGTTATTCAAAATCCATTTCCGTACTATGACATGTTGCGCGACAAGCCAATTCAGTTTGGCGTTGAGGGCTATCCCCCAGGCACAGTTAAAGGTATGGATAAGCCGATTCCAGCCTGGGCAATTTTGAACTATAAAGATTTAGTCCATGTTGCCAGTAATCATGAGATTTTTTCGTCTCGTGACCGTATGCAAGAAGCGTCGGATGCACCCACTCTGATGTTGGTAAATCACGATCAGCCCGAGCACACATGGCTCAGAAGCATCGCTCGGCAGGCCTTTACTCCACGGCGCGTGGGCACAGATGTAGGCCCTTGGCTCAAAGACGTTATCGATCAAATGCTCACCGATGAAGGTGCTGGCTATATCGACTTTATGGACAATCTGGCTGCAGATTTGCCGGCGCGTTTTATCTCTAAATTGCTCGGTACACCGCAGGAAGATTACCGCAAAATTCGCGATTGGTCAGATGCCTATATGGGTACCTCGAACCTGGATATGGCTGGTAAAGCCCAGTCCAATATTGAGATGTTTAATTACTACACAGAGCAAGTGGCGGAGCGCTATGACCAGGTCAAGCGCGGTATGGCCGAAGATAATTTGTTGACTGGATTTATCGAAGCCAAGGCTGAAGATGGACGTATGTTGACGCCTGAAGAAGTGGTTCGCTTCTGTATCACTATGGTTGCCGGTGGCGCTGAATCCAGTGTATATCTGCTTGGAAATCAGGTTGCAGCAATGCTTGAGTTTCCTGAGCTTTATCAGAAAATGCGCGCCGATAGATCATTGGTTCGTCCATTCCTCGAAGAGAGTATTCGCCGCGATGGTCCTATCCAGCGTCTGTTCCGTGAATGTACTCAAGACACCGAGATCGCCGGCCAAAAAATGAAGAAAGGCGACTGGGTGTGCGTATTCTTTGGTGCCGGTAACCACGATCCTAAAGTCTTTGAAAATCCACATGACTTTATTCTCAATCGTCCAAATGTTGGCAAAAACCTAACCTTTAGTCACGGCATTCACCACTGTATCGCCTCCATGGTTGCGCGTAATGAAGCTGCCGGCATGATCAACGGTATTTTGGATCGCTACAAAGCTGTTGAACCTGGTAATGGCCCAGTGGTTTATCAAGATAAGGGCTTTATTAACTACGGGCCAGAGAAATGCCCAGTTAACTTTATTCTTGATTAATCCATAGGAGAGACGACAGATGGCAATTGCAGATAAGAAAAGCGACCATGTGGATATGGTCATTGTTGGCGCTGGTTTCGCCGGAATGTACATGCTCTATGGTGCCCGTGAAAACGGGTTATCAGTGCGCTGTTTTGAGGCCGGTGATGGAGTTGGCGGTACCTGGTACTGGAACCGTTATCCCGGCGCCCGCGTCGATATTGAGTGCTTGGAATACTCCTATTCATTCTCCGAAGAATTGCAGAATGAGTGGAACTGGACTGAGCGCTATGCCGGACAGCCAGAGTTACTTGATTACGCTAACCATGTAGCGGATCGCTACAATATGCGTGACGATATTACTTTTGAAACTCGGGTAGTGTCTACTATTTTTAATGAAGATACTCAGCGCTGGACCGTCACTACTGATAGTGGTGAAGTTGTTTCGGCTAAGTTTTGTGTGATGGCTACAGGTCTTATTTCAGCGCCAGTGGAACCCGACTTTGAAGGTCTGGAAAACTACACCGGTGAGCAGTATATGACCAGTCGCTGGCCCAAGGAAAAAATCGATTTCAGTGGCAAGCGAGTGGGTGTTGTGGGTACTGGCTCCAGTGGTATTCAGGTGATCTCGGAAGTGGCTCAAGATGTTGGCGAGCTGTTCGTTTTCCAGCGCACACCGGCTTACACTATCCCGCTGCAAAACCGTGAATCAGATCCGACTCAAACGGCAAAAATAAAGCAGAACTACGGTGAGTTGCGAGAGCTGGAAAAGCAGTCATTTGCCGGCTTTACTATGATGCACTCCGACCTGTCACCACTGCCTACACTGTCTGCCCTTGAAGTGACTGCAGAGGAGCGTGACGCTGAGTACGAAGATCGTTGGGCCTCTGGTGGTCTGTCCCCTTACTATGCCTATGTCGACACCATTATGGATGAAGAGTCGAATCAGACTCTTGGTGATTTCGCGATCAAGAAAATGAAAGAGCGTGTTAACGATCCAGTGACTGCTGAGAAGCTAAGCCCGGATTATGCGATTCTCACGCGTCGGCTTTCTCCTGAAACCAANTATCTCGAATCCTTTAACCAAGACAACGTCCACCTGGTNGATTTGCTCGAAAGTCCCCTTGAGCGTATTACCGAGAAAGGCATTGTNGTGGGTGGTGAGGAAATTGAACTCGATNTCATTATCTTCGCAACTGGCTTTGATGTTATGACCGGCGCTATGGATCGCATTGATATCCGNGGTCGGGAGGGTCAGTCATTGAAAGAGCGTTGGAGCGGTGGTCTCACCAGTTACCTGGGTATGATGACCCATGGTTTCCCCAACTANTTTTGGGTCAACGGTCCTCACAGCCCATTTTACAATCCAATTCTGTTGGCTGAGTATCAGGGCGACTTAATCTTTAANGCCGCAAAACAGCTTGATGATCTGGGTAAAGATTGTCTCGAAGCGAAAGCTGANGCTGAAGATGATTGGGTTGATCTGACCAATACAATTGGTGATATGACNTTGTTCCCTAAATCTAACAATTATTATATGGGTGACAATATTCCAGGAAAGCCGAGACGAGTGGTATTTTTCTTGGGCGGTTTCGTTGCCTATGAAGAGCAATGCACTGCGGGATACGCGGATCTAAGCGGCTTTCTACTCAGCTAAGGTATATGGCTAATTTACAGTCCTAAAATAATAAAAATTAATGAGGAGTAATGATATGAGTGTTCCTACTTTAGAAACTCGCTGGCTAATGAAGCTTGATATCTCTTTTGATGCGCCGGCAGTTGCGACGCCAAATAGAGTGGTTATTAATGTCACCGATGGCCGCGCCGAAGGTCCGCGCTTTAGTGCTGATGTGATAGCGCCGAGCGGTGATTGGGTNCGCCTACAAGATGATGGCAACTGGAAAATCGATGCCCGCCTTGCTCTGAGAACTGACGATGGCGAAAGTNTATTCTGCTATTACAGTGGCGTTGTGGTGATGGATGACGGTCTCAATGCACGATTTGGTGCCGGAGAAGCCATATCGGGTACAGAAACCTATCTGAGATCAGCGCCTAACTTTGAGACCGGTTCNGAAAAATATGCATGGCTCAACGACATNGTTTGTGTTGGTCGAGCCAGTACTTTTGGTGCCGGTAAACTTGTTTATGATATTTTTGAAATATTGTAATTAATCTATAGAATACGCGTTTTATTTAAACTTAGAAGTGAGATTTAGAATTGAAAATTCATGTTTATGATCGAGATGGCGAGAAGCACACTGTTGAGGGTGCTGTCGGTGATTTGTTAATGACGCCTCTGCGTGCNGCAGACTTGGTAGATGGCACCTGTGGGGGCTCATGCTCCTGCGCNACCTGCCATGTCTACATGGATGAGAAAACCTTTGCTCAGTTNCCTGAACAGAACGAAGAAGAGAGCGAAGTGATCGAGTTTATGGAAAAAGTAGAGGCCACAAGTCGCCTTGCCTGTCAGGTAAAGTTGACTGAAGCCTTGGATGGAATGACTGTAACAGTGGCGCAGGAAGAAGGGTTTTAATTAGACTTCTTTCTCGTCGCGGAAAGGCCCGGGATAGCCTCCGAAGATTTCGGAGGTTCTCTCAAACACATGCAACACCATATCAATCTCTTCACTACTAAGATTTTCGATGACCTTGTCTAAGAACTGAATACCGTTTTGAAACATATCGTCCGCAAACGCTCTTCCTTCCTCAGTGAGGCAGACCAGTTTTTCACGTCCGGATTCTGGGCGTTCGACTATGGTCAGAATATTGTTTGGCGCAACCGTCAAAGAGCGAATCGCTTTCGACACAGAGCTGCTGGTGATCTCTAGCCAGTCTCTCANNGCCTTCTCTATGGCTTTGCGTGGCATGCTCATACCGTTNTGACCCTCAGCACTAATAATCCATAGAATGATCACTTGCTGGCGGCTTAAGTTAGCGCCGCGTCGAAGGGCTATTTCTAAGCGATTTCCCGCCGTGTAATGAATCGGAAAGAATGCATTGAGCTGCATAAGCGCCGCGTATTCTCTCGGGATGCGTGGGATTTCTTCCAGAGAGTAGGAGCGTGTCAGAAAGGTTGACGTCAAAGGGTGGCGCAACATCATTTCATTGGTGTTGATATGCTTGAGCGACTCNCCCCGTTCTTGGTCAATAAGCGACTCAAAAATGGCGTTCACTTTAGAAAAAATATACAGACAGACATCCATCTCTTCAGGGAATCGTTCCATAGCTGACAGGTACCAGCTGCAGAGCAAAACGCCATTATTGGTCATCTGCAGTAGGAATTTTTCCCCTGCAGGCGTCAAAGTCACCAATTTTTCGCGAGCGGACTGGGGATGTTCCTGAATAGTGACCAAACTTAGAGGCGGCTTTGCCAGCGCTCGGACCGCTTTGGATATGGCACTGCTGCTGGTTTCGTACCAGCCGGTTAAGGCGTTTTCGATATTTTTACGGCGCATGGATATGCCGTTGGTGCCCTCAGAGCGAATTATCCAGAGCACGGCCACCTGATGGCGATTGAGCAGGTCATTAGTCCGAAGAGTATCCTCTACCTTCATGCCGACCACATAATGAACCGGATAGAAAAGATCGAGGAGTTTTTTGGCAGCATCCGCACGATGAATATGCGCAATGCTGGATTTTACGATTTCTGAATCCATGAAAGAGTGTTCTCCACCTTGGCTAATCAGGTTTTATTATAAAAAGGCACCGGAAAGAAGCATTATAATACCGCGAGGGCAACTTTGCGCTATTTAAATTATGTCTAG
>JGI26246J51724_1001482_pt1 | contig 10646 bp, 6 predicted proteins | sample SaaInlLV_10m_DNA_FD_51724 | JGI IMG/M metagenome (IMG submission 51724) | reverse complement strand
ACCTGACCCTTGGGCTTCTTTAGCGCCTAAAATATTTGCCAGGGCCGCTTTTGTAGCGGCCGATGCCTGTTGGATTACTTTCTCTGGTGTTTTTTCTATGGCTGGTTCGGGCACTTTTTCTGGTACTGTTTCGGTCGCTTTTTCAGCGAGCTCTTTGGGAAGAACTAGCTCGGAATCTGCTGTAGTCAAAACTTCTTCAAGCGCTTCTGAAACCACTTCCTCTACCATTACTTCTTTTACTTCTGGAGCTGCATTCATCTCAGGTACAATTGTTTCTTCTGTAGTGGCTTGTATTGGAGGTGCTAGCGTTAAACTATTACCGGGATCTATATTTCCAAAAGCAATGAGTATGCCATTTTCTGGCGGCGGATCTAGGTACCTAAGACCTGCAAAAAAAAGGAGTAACAGCACCGCTAATAGAATAAAAGCAGTGGTCCAAAAAGATTTTTTCTCGTATGTGGTTTGTAAAAATGCCATTAATTTGGCCTTACTGCAAGGATTACCTTGAATTGGTTTCTGTTGGCTACATCCATGANAAATACAGCCTCTTTTATCGCAATGGATTCTGCCGCCCTAAGTATAATTGTAGGGGCATCTTGTGCAGACAGTTCTTGAATTAAAACAGCCTCTAACTGGCTCTTTTCCACTAACTTTTCATTTAAAAAATACCTTAAATCTGCGTCTATACTCACTGAAACCTGTTGGGTATTAGTGGTCTTACCTTTGGCTTTTGGCAGTATTAAGTCTAACGCATTAGGACTGTTGGAGGTAAGTAAAAAAAATATAAGCAACANAAACACAATGTCCGTCATAGAAGACATACTAAANTCTGGACTGATCTTATTTCTACCTTTTAATTTCATAAAAACTAGACAGGTTCGTTCAATAAGTCTAAGAAGTCTACTGCGTTAGCTTCCATACTATGCACCACTTTATTGGTCATATTAACCAAATGGTTGTAGCCAATATAGGCTATAATACCCACCACTAAACCACCTACCGTAGTAGTCATTGCGGTATATATACCTGAAGCCAACGCCCCCATTTCTGCCTGACCACCAGAGGTAGCCATTTCATGAAAGGCCAATATCATTCCAATCACCGTGCCTAAAAATCCAATCATTGGAGCGGCACCTGCTACTGTAGCAAGCACGCTAACATTCTTTTCTAATTTATACACCTCTAAAGTACCTGCATTCTCAATGGCTGTATTAATGTCGTCCAAAGGCTTTCCTATTCTAGACACCCCTTTTAAAGTAAGTCGAGCAACAGGTGAGTCTGTTTGAGCACAAAGTGATTTTGCGGCATCTATTTTACCATTACTGATATAGTCCTTTATCTGGTTCATGAAGTTNGCGTCTATTTTAGCTGCTGCTTTTATAGCAAAAAGTCGTTCAAAATAGATGTAAAGTGCTACCGCCAAGAGGACAAAAAGTAAGCCCATAATAAATACGCTCCCTGCACCTCCATTAAAAATAAGGTCTATAATGGATAGGGTTTTCTCACTAGAAGCCNCAAGCTCTAGGGTATTTTCAGCCAAGTTATCTTGCATAAAATAGAATCAAATTAATTTATAAGCTAACGTAAGAAAATGCAAAAAATTATGCGTTCAACACAAAATCACGCAATAAAATGAATGTTAAACCACCACTTAAGAAGCCAATTAATGCCAACCAAGCAATATTTTTAAAGTACCAGAAGAAATCTATTTTCTCCATCCCCATAGCTACAACACCAGCAGCGGAACCAATAATAAGCATACTGCCCCCTGTTCCTGCAGAATAAGCAATAAAGTGCCACAAAGGATTGTCTAATCCTTCAGAGAACATACCAATACTAGCGGCAACTAGAGGCACATTGTCAATCACTGCAGAGCCTGCACCTAATAACAGCACCACAACATCTGAATTGGGAATGGCTGCGTTTAAACCCTCTGCGAAATGAAATAACATTCCAAGAGATTCTAAAGCTGCAACAGCCAACAATATCCCTAAAAAGAATAAAATACTTGGCAACTCAATTTTAGACAATGAGTGGTGCACTGGACTGTGGTGACCAGCCGCCTCACTCTTACCATCTACGTCAGATAAAGAGAATTTNGAGCTAGAATATATCTCAGCAAAAGTGGCTACTACAGCCAAAGATAGCATCATACCCACATAAGGTGGCAAGTGTGTAATGGTCTTAAAGAAAGGTACGAAAACAATNGCTGTTAAACCCAAGTAAAGCATGGTAGCACCATGTCTTGATTTAGGGCCATCTTCTTCTGTGGGATCTATATCTAGGTTTCCTTGAAAAGCTTTAAAACGGGTAGCGATTAAAGTAGGGATTACCATACATACGATTGAAGGTAATAATACATGTTCCACCAATTGTAGGGCAGACACCTTGTTGGCAATCCACAACATAGTTGTAGTAACATCTCCAATAGGAGACCAAGCCCCTCCAGCATTTGCAGCAATAATCACCATACCAGCAAACCACATACGCGTTTCCTTTTCCTTAATTACTTTTTGAAGGATCGTGATCAGTACTATTGTAGCCGTTAAGTTGTCAATAATCGCAGATAAAATAAATGCCAAAATGGAAAACAACCAAAGCAATTTAGATTTTTTCTTATATTTTATAAAACCTTTAATGGTAGCAAAACCATCAAAATAATCTATAATTTCCACAATAGTCATTGCCCCTAAAAGGAATACTAAAATCTCTGCAGTTTTACCAAGATGGTGCAATAAAATCTCCTCTATATGGGTAGGAACCAATTGGCGGAGTGCCGTGTCTACCTCAAAAACATCCATATGAGTTAAAGCTATAATCGCCCATAAAATAGCCATCATGGCCAAGGCAGGAATTAGTTTGTCAATTTTAAGGTTGTGCTCTAAGGTAATGGCCAAGTAACCTACAATAAATACAATCAGGATAATAGTTTCCATAAAATATACGGTGTTTTTGAATTTTTCAACTTAACTGAGACTCAAAAGGAATCCCAACATCTACGCTAACAAATATAAAAAAATGAGCAAGTAAAAATCATTAATTATCAGATTGCTTTAAAAATAATTATTGCGCTTATACTTGAAGGTCTAAAAATCAATTGATTTCAAAAATCATTGTTTTCATATTTACTATGCATGCATAGTAAATATGATTATATTTGAATAGATTAAAAATAGTTTTCTATGGATTTTAAATTGAATGAAGAGCAAAAACTCATCAAAGAAGCTGCTTCAAACTTTGCGCAACAGGTACTCCTTCCTACAATTCTAGAAAGGGACGAAACCCAAACTTTTCCTATCCAAGAAATTAAACAACTGGCAGAATTGGGGTTTATGGGAATGATGGTAGACCCTAGCTATGGAGGAAGCGGATTAGATACTATGTCTTATGTATTGGCCATGGAAGAACTCTCAAAAATAGATGCTTCTGCCTCTGTAATCATGTCTGTAAACAATTCACTGGTCTGTTGGGGATTAGAAAAATATGGAAACANCCAGCAAAAAGAAAAATACCTACCCGATCTATGTAATGGAAAAAAAATAGGGGCTTTTTGTCTTTCTGAGCCTGAGGCTGGATCAGATGCCACCTCTCAAAAAACTANGGCTGTGAAAAAGGGTGATTACTACGAAATTACAGGGACTAAAAATTGGATCACCAACGGAAGTAGTGCGAGTATTTATTTGGTCATAGCACAAACAGACCCTAAAAAAGGCTCCAAAGGTATTAGTGCTTTTATTGTGGAGAAGGAAAGTCCAGGTTTTGTGATAGGGCCAAAAGAAAATAAATTAGGTATTCGCAGTAGTGACACCCACTCCCTTCAATTCAATCAGGTTAAAGTGCATGANGAAAATAGGATCGGAGAAGAAGGATTTGGTTTCACCTTAGCCATGAAAACACTCTCAGGAGGAAGAATTGGTATTGCTGCACAGGCACTCGGTATAGCTGCTGGCGCTTATGAATTGGCCTTAAATTACGCCAAACAAAGGGAAACTTTTGGGAAACCCATTAGTCAGCATCAGGCCATTGCCTTTAAATTGGCTCAAATGCATACTAAAATTGAGGCTGCTAGGCATTTGGTCTACAAAGCAGCTTGGGAAAAAGACCAGGGACTCAATTACGATTTATCAGGAGCAATGGCCAAACTATATGCCTCAGAAGTAGCTATGGAAGTTAGCGTAGAAGCCGTTCAGGTCTTTGGTGGAAATGGTTTTGTAAAAGAATATCATGTAGAGCGACTCATGCGGGACGCTAAAATCACTCAGATTTACGAAGGCACTTCTGAAATCCAACAAATGGTAATATCTAGGGCTATTTTAAAAGACTAAACAAAGGCCATTATTGAAATCTCATTTAAAAGTGGCCAAAATTATCACATTACATTTATTTCAACGTTTTTTTAAAAACACTGAACTTTTTTGTTATAAATGACTACATCATTGCCGTAAATTCAACATATTGGATATTTTTGTGTAAACATCCAATACTTATGAGGCTAAAAAAACAGGGGCTGTATTCCCCAGAATTTGAACATGACAATTGTGGCGCAGGATTTATTTGTAGTCTAGAAGGAAAAAAATCCAATGATATTATCCACAAAGCACTCGAGATTCTAGAAAAACTAGAACATAGAGGCGCAGTGAGTTCAGATGGTAAAACTGGAGATGGTGCGGGAATACTCATTGACATTCCCCATGATTTTTTTGTAAGTGAGTGCTCGTTTAAATTACCAGAGCCAGGAAATTATGCGGTAGCTAATGTATTTTTACCTCAAAAAGACAACCAAAGAAATTTCTGTACAAAAGAATTTGAGAAAGAAATAAAATCTCAAGGGTTGGTCCTTTTAGGATGGAGAATAGTCCCTGTCAATAAATCCGTGCCAGGAAGAATTGCCATGGAAACCATGCCTTTTATAGCCCAAATCTTTATTGGAAAAGAGCAGNCTGAGCAGGACACAGCTACTTTTAACAGAAAATTATTTATAGCTAGAAAAAAAGCAGAACACACCATATACAACTCAAAACTATCTGAGCAAGGGTTCTTTTATCTGCCTAGCCTTTCCACCACAATCATTATTTTCAAAGGCTTGCTCATGCCAGAAGACATTAGTCTTTACTTTAGAGACCTACAGGATACTAGGGTTGTGACTAGGTTGGCCTTGGTGCATCAGCGATTTTCCACCAACACCTTCCCTACATGGGATTTGGCACAGCCTTTCAGGTATATGTGTCACAATGGGGAAATAAANACTTTAAGGGGGAATGTCGCTAGAATGCGTTCCAGAGAAGAACTTTTAGAGAGCGACCTTTTTGGCGAAGACATAAAAGCGATCCTTCCCATTATATTACCCAACAAATCAGATTCAGCCACGCTAGATATGGTCGTAGAATTACTGCTTATGACAGGAAGATCTCTTCCAGAAGTCATGATGATTTTAGTGCCTGAGGCTTGGGAAAAAAACGACAATATGTCTGCGGCTAAAAAAGCCTTTTATGAATATTATTCCTGTATGATGGAGCCTTGGGACGGACCTGCCTCAATTCCTTTTACGGATGGAAATTATATTGGTGCAGTTTTAGACAGAAACGGTCTTAGACCCTCTAGATATTCTGTGACAAAAGACGGTTATGTAATTATGTCTTCAGAAACTGGCGTAGTAGACATTGATCCTAAAAATTTAGCGCATCATGGACGTTTAGAACCTGGTAAAATGTTCTTAGTAGACATGTCTGCAGGGAGAATCATCAATGATGAAGAAGTTAAAGAACAAATTGCCAAAAAGCATCCTTACGAAAAATGGGTCAAAGACAACCTCGTACATTTAAAAGACATTCCATATAACGACTGCCCCTTATTTATTGGAGAAGCCCCACTTGCCCAAAGAAAAGCAGCCTATGGGTACACCTTAGAAGACATAGACACCATAGTAATGCCTATGGCAGAAACAGCCAAAGAGCCTATTGGTTCAATGGGAACAGATACACCCATAGCTGTATTATCGCAAAGACCACAATTGTTGTACAACTACTTCCAACAGCTCTTTGCCCAAGTGACCAACCCTCCGTTAGACGGCATTAGAGAGGAGATGATTACGGACATTAGCCTTACCCTTGGTAGCGACCACAATATATTTGAGGAGACCCAAGAACACTGTAGAAAATTAAAAATTCAGAATCCTGTAATTTCTAAAGAAGATTTAGACAAGATTAAGAATTACGATATAAACCCACACTACAAGGTTACGTCCCTACAAATGTTATACACCCTAGAAAGAGGGCATAACGGATTAGAGGAGGGACTTGAATCTTTGTTAGCAGAAGCCAGCAAAGCCATTGAAGAAGGCAGTAATATCATCATCCTTTCTGACAGGTATATCTCAAAAGACAAAGCAGCCATCCCTGCCCTACTCGCTTGTTCTTATGTAAATAATGGCTTACAGCGTTTGGGAAAAAGATCTAAAGCCAGTATAATCATTGAATCTGCAGAGCCTAGAGAGGTACACCATTTCTGTTTGCTTTTTGGGTATGGCGCCAGTGCCATAAACCCTTATTTGGTTAATGAAATTATTGCAGAACAACTCAAAGAAAACGATATTACAGCATATACTTTTGAAACTGCCATACAGAACTACAACAAAGCAGTAGGAAAAGGCATTTTAAAGGTAATGAACAAAATGGGGGTGTCTACCTTAAACTCCTACAGAGGGTCTCAACTTTTTGAGTGTATTGGGATTAACACCAAAGTAATAGATAAATACTTCCCGAGAACCACCTCTAGAATTCAGGGAATTGACCTCCATGAAATTGAGAAAGAACTCAGCAAAAGACATGCTAGGGCATTTTCAGAAAACCAACCAGAGGCTTCTTTAGACTTAGAAATAGGCGGAGATTACAGGTGGAGAAGAGAGGGCGAAAAGCACTTATTCAACCCACTTTCTATTGCTAAATTACAAAAAGCAGTAAGAAACAACGAAACGAGCACTTACAAAGAATACGCCCAATTGGTCAATGATCAAGCCAGAGACCTCATGACCATTAGAGGTTTATTAGAATTNTCTAATTACGACCCAATTCCNNTAGAAGAAGTAGAGCCGTGGACAGACATCGTGAAAAGATTCAAGACAGGTGCTATGTCTTACGGATCCATTAGCAAAGAGGCTCATGAGAACTTAGCCATTGCCATGAATAGGATTGGCGGAAAAAGCAATTCCGGAGAAGGGGGAGAAGACGCAGAAAGATTTTATAAAAATCAAACTGGAGATTGGAAGAACTCTGCTATTAAGCAAGTAGCTTCGGGACGTTTTGGCGTGAGCTCAAATTANCTGACCAACGCTTCTGAAATTCAAATAAAAATGGCCCAGGGAGCCAAACCTGGAGAAGGGGGGCAATTGCCTGGTCCAAAAGTCAATCCAGATATAGCCAAGACAAGAAACTCAACCCCATATGTGGGTTTAATCTCCCCACCACCACACCATGACATTTACTCTATTGAAGATTTATCTCAACTTATATTTGATTTAAAATCTGCCAACAGAGAAGCTCGAATTAACGTAAAACTAGTCTCNGAAGTGGGNGTTGGAACNGTCGCTGCTGGGGTTTCTAAGGCCAAGGCCGACGTTATACTGATTTCAGGTTTTGACGGTGGTACGGGAGCTTCTCCTTTAACATCTTTAAAGCATACCGGACTTCCATGGGAATTAGGGATTGCAGAAGCACAACAAACCCTTGTAATGAATGACCTTAGAAATAGGGTTAGGTTGGAGTGTGACGGACAGTTAAAAACAGGTAGAGATGTAGCTATTGCTTGTCTTTTAGGCGCAGAAGAATTTGGTTTTGCAACAGCTCCATTAGTTGCTTCAGGATGCATAATGATGCGTGCCTGTCACCTAAACACCTGCCCAGTAGGTATTGCCACACAAAATCCAGAATTGAGAAAAAAATTCAAAGGACAACCAGAACACGTGGTTAACTTCATGTACTTCATAGCACAAGAGCTCAGAGAAATCATGGCAGAACTTGGATTCAAAACCATTGACGAAATGGTAGGCCAGGTGCAAAAACTAGACAGAAAGAAAGTATTAAACCATTATAAGTCCGCAGGTATTGACCTAAGTCCAATTTTACATCAGGTAGACGTTATTCCTGGAACAAAACTGTACAATACCACTAAGCAAGAACACCATATTGAAGACTCCATAGAGTTTGACATTATAGAAAAAGCCCACCCTGCACTCTATAGAAAAGAGAAAATGAGTTTAGATTTTCCTATTAAAAATACGGACCGTGCCGTTGGAGCTATTATCTCAAATGAGATATCTAAAAAATATGGCGCAGCAGGAATGCCGGACAACACCTTGAAACTTAATTTTACAGGAGCAGCAGGACAAAGTTTTGGTGCATTTGCCACCAAAGGTTTAACCATGACGGTGTATGGAAACACAAACGATTACCTTGGAAAAGGACTTTCTGGGGCAAAATTAGTCGTGAAAGTACCTGTAGAAGCTACTATTGTTCCGCATGACAATGTCATTACAGGAAATGTGACCTTATACGGTGCTACAGCAGGAGAGGCCTATATTAATGGTAAAGCAGGAGAACGTTTTTGTGTGAGAAACTCAGGAGCCATAGCTGTAGTAGAGGGTATTGGAGACCATGGTTGTGAGTATATGACCGGAGGAACAGCGGTAATACTCGGGGCAGTAGGAAGAAATTTTGGCGCAGGTATGAGTGGTGGAATTGCCTATGTCTATGACCCTAATAAGACCTTTAAATCTATTTGTAAAGAAGAAGGATTAAATCTACTGGCTGTAGAAGATCAGACAGACATAGACCAATTAAAGACACTGATAGAAAATCACTATCACGCCACACAAAGTCCTAGGGCTCAAGAAATATTAGAACAATGGGAGTCTCAGCTGGGGCATTTCATTAAAGTATTCCCAGAAGAATACCGACTCGCACTAGTTAGAATAGCAGCAGAAACCGCTCAAACTTTATAGGAAAATGGGAAAGATAACAGGATTTTTAGAATTCGACAGAAAAGTAGAATCTTACGAAAAGCCAGAAGAGCGCGTAAAGAATTATAAAGAATTTACGGTTCCTTTAGAAGAGAAAGACCTCAAAGATCAGGGTGCAAGATGCATGAACTGCGGTATACCATTTTGTCACAGTGGGTGTCCATTAGGAAACTTGATTCCAGATTTCAATGACGCCGTTTACAAAGGAAAATGGGAAAAGGCAGCTAAGATATTACACGCCACCAACAACTTTCCTGAATTTACAGGAAGGCTGTGTCCCGCACCTTGTGAAGAAGCCTGTGTATTGGGTATTAATGAAGATCCAGTAACTATAGAAAATATTGAAAAAAGCGTAGCAGAAACAGCCTTTGCAAAAGGCTGGGTTGTGCCTCATAAACCAGCCATAAGAACTGGAAAAAAAGTGGCTGTTGTTGGATCTGGTCCTGCCGGACTAGCTGCTGCACAACAATTAAACAGGGCGGGGCATTTAGTGACCGTTTACGAAAGAGACTCTAAACCAGGCGGATTATTAAGGTTTGGTATACCAGATTTTAAGATGGAGAAAAATGTCATAGACAGACGTTTGGCTATATTAGAAGAAGAAGGCATTGTTTTTAAAACAGGAATTGAAATAGGAAAAGACCTAAACGCAGCTGATCTTAAAAAAGACTACGATGTTGTATTACTAAGCGGTGGTGCAACTATAAGAAGGACATTAGATATTCCTGGAGCAGACCTAAAAGGGGTGGTTCAGGCCATGGACTTTTTAAAACAAAGCAATAAACGCGTAGGAAAAGAGACCTACACCAATGAAGACATTTTAGCTACAGGGAAAGATGTCATTGTAATTGGCGGAGGAGATACAGGATCTGATTGTATTGGAACCTCTATTAGACAAGGGGCTAATACCGTGTCTAACTTTGAAATTATGCCTAAAGGCACTACCGAACGACCAGAAAACCAGCCTTGGCCATTTTTTCCAATGCGACTCAAGACAACTAGCTCTCACCAAGAAGGGGCCTCGCGTTTCTTTAGCATTAATACCAAAGAATTTGTTGGAGACGCGAATGGAAACCTCACAGGTTTAAAAACCATTGAGGTACATTGGGAGCACAGCCCAGGACAGCGTTCAAAATTGGTAGAAGTACCTGGAACAGAGAAAATATGGAAGGCAGAAATGGTTTTATTAGCCATGGGCTTTACAGGCTCTGAGAATACAGTAGCAGAACAGTTGGGGGTAGCAATGGATCAAAGAACAAATATTGCTGCAACTGAGGACAACTATAAAACCAATGTAGCTGGTATTTTTACTGCTGGCGATCAAAGAAGGGGACAATCACTCATTGTTTGGGCCATTGCAGAAGGAAGACAGGCTGCACACCATATAGATAGCTATCTCATGGGGAGCTCTAACTTACCATTAAAAGGAGAAGGCGATTTACCGAGAATCTAACTGGACCATCAGTAATTGCTTTTTAAAGGGAACCCGTTGGGTTCCCTTTTTTTTGTGATTGCAAATGTGACTATACTTAATATTCCCTTGGGAATAGGGCAAAAAAAATCCCGAACACATTGCTGTATTCGGGATTCAAAAAAAGGCAACGACCTACTCTCCCACTTGGTATAGCAGTAC
>JGI26246J51724_1001481_pt1 | contig 10653 bp, 5 predicted proteins | sample SaaInlLV_10m_DNA_FD_51724 | JGI IMG/M metagenome (IMG submission 51724) | reverse complement strand
TAAAACACAATGTGCATTTGGCATTAAAACTCCTTTGGAGGGACCTGACGTTCCACTTGTAAACATTGTACATACTTCATCGCTAATCTTACCATGATAGACATCTTTTTCTAAAATCATTCCAGTTGATTTAAGCTTAGAACAATTAAGGACTTTAATTTTGGATTTGTTTTCTTGAACTAATTGGGCAACATCTTCATAGTAAACATCACTAACTATTATAACATTTGAATTTGCTAACCTAATTTGATGAAGAAGAACACTTCCTTTGAGAGCTGTATTTAAAGCAACAAACATAACTCCAAGAAAACTTGAAGCAACCCAATAAGGTATAAAATCCACTGGATCATCTACCATGACAGTAACAGTATCTCCTTGATTAATACTTAAATCCCTTAATGTTTTTGCTTTTTCAAAAGCTATATTTTTTAAATCATCAAATGACCATTCTGGTCCATCTACAAATTGTATAATTTTATTGTTTGGATGTTGTTTACATTGATTTAAAATAATCTCTGAAATTATCCAGTGATTACTATTGTCTATATTTTGGTATAAGAAAGGATTAACTTTATTCATTAAGTAGGTCCCGTTAATTTAATTTTCTTAAATAAGAAGAAATAAATAAATTAAGTTCTTTTGGCCTTTCTGCTTGTAAAAAATGACCACAATCTAAAACCTTTAACTCGCAATTATCAAGAAGATCAACAAATTTTTGTCCTGATTTCAACGGGGTCATTTGATCAAATTTTGCCAATACAGCTAAGGTTGGTATATCAATTCTTTTTGCAGCTTCTATCCCTGCATCATATTTGTTACATGCTTCCAAGTCTATCTTAAGAGTTTTATCATTATTCATATTCATTATATTAAAACCTTCACCAAAGTGAGCATGACCAGGCATATTGTTAGTAAACATAGCGCCGTCTTTTCCATGCCCCCATGTTACCATCATTTTATAGGCTCTCTTATAATCTTTTGAAGCTACATCGATTAAAAATTGATTAACAGGTATAATATTAGATCCTGCTATGAAAATCATACCCTTTAATAATTTTGGATGATTGTTATTTAATTCTAGTCCAGTTAAGCATCCTTGAGAATGACCTAAATAAACAATTTCATTTAAATTAAATTCTTTAAATAAATCAGATACCCACTCAGCACTTTCCTCAATTGAAATACATGGTTTACCCTCCGAAAAGCCATGGCCGGGCAAATCAGGTATAATTACTGAATAACCCTTATTGGAAAAATATCTAGATTGTTGAACAAAGCTTAAATGATTTTGGCCTGAACCATGAATGAAACAAAGAGTAGTTTTATCTTTATCTACCTTTTTCCCACCAGTGTTTATGTATGTTTTAAAACCTTTAAAATTAATAAACATTAAATTACATCCCTACTTTATTAATTTTGATACAGCACGAAATCCTTTTTCAAAGTCTTTCTTTATGTCGTCTATATCTTCTAAACCTACAGATAGTCTAATCATATCCTCAGTCAAACCAGATACTTTCATTGCCTCCGCACTAAGATGAGAATGGGTTGTACTACCCGGATGAATTAATAAAGTTTTTGCATCTCCTACATTTGCTAAATGGGACGCNAACTGAACAGATTCTATAAAAGTTTGTCCAGCCTTTCGTCCACCTTTAATACCAAAAACTACTACTGAGCCAGAACCTTTAGGAAGGATTTNTTTTGCAACTAAATGATCAGGATGGGTTTCAAGGTCTGGATGCTTTACCCATTCAACCAATTCATGATCTTGAAGAAAAGATAATAATTCGTGAGTATTTTCCATATGTTTTTTCATTCTTAAAGGTAAGGTCTCGATACCTTGCATTAAATAAAAAGCATTTGTAGGAGAAATAGAAGGACCAAAATTATACATACCCTCAGCCCTTATTTTCATTGTCAAAGCGGCTGGACCAAATTCTTCCCAAAAACTTATGCCACCTAAAGCAAAATGATCTCCAGAAATAGTAGGAAACTTTTCTTTATCACCCCAATCAAAGTTACCACCATTAACTACAGCCCCGCCAATAGCTATTCCATGCCCACCTAACCATTTAGTAAGAGAGTGAATTATTATGTTGGCTCCATGAGCAAATGGTTGCATTAAAAATGGAGTATTAAATGTTGCGTCTAAAACTAGAGGCACACCCTTATTTTTACATATTTTTGCAATGGTTGGGACATCCATTATGTCTAAGCCAGGATTACCAATAACCTCACCAAAAACCATTTTTGTATTTGGTTTTATAGCTTTTTCAATGGCATCAGGATCGTTAGGATCAACAAAATCTGTGGTTACTCCAAATCTTGGCATAGTATGTTGAAGTAAATTGATATTAGCTCCGTACATTTTACTAGAAGCCACAATATGATCACCCTTACTACATAAAGCTGTTACAACTAAGTGCATAGCCGCCATACCACTTGAACATGCAATGGCGCTAGATCCCCCCTCTAATGCAGCTAGTCTCTGCTCTAACGCAGCGACTGTAGGGTTAGATATTCTAGAATATAAATGTCCTCCAATTTCCATATTATATAGAGCTGCGGCCTCTTCTGTATCTTTAAATACATAAGAAGTTGTTTGATAAATGGGTACTGCACGTGATCCCGTCTCTTTGTCAGGAGTATGGCCTGCATGCAGAGAAAGCGTATCAAACTTATAATTTTCACTCATAATAATTCCTTCAATTTATAATCAATTTGGTAGATACGTTAAAATCAAATCAACAGATAAGATCATAATACTATTTATTATTTTCTCTAAGTTTTTTTCGAATAATTTTTCCAGTCGTCGTCATGGGCAGTTCTTTTATAAATTCAATGATACGAGGGTATTCATGTGCTGCTAATTTCAACTTTACTAAATTTTTTATACTTTCCTTTAATTTATTATTTTGACTTAAAACATTAGCTTTATCCCTTGGAATTACGAATGCTTTGATAATATTTCCACGTACCTGGTCAGGAACACCAATAACTCCTACCATTTCAACTTCAGGATGTGAAAGAATGCAATCCTCAATCTCACTGGGCCCAACTCTATAACCTGAAGTGTTAATTATATCATCCTCTCTGCCTTTGAAAAAATAGTAACCTTCATCATCCCTATAAGCAAAGTCTCCAGTATAAAGCCAACCATTCACAACTTTTTTTTGGGTTTCTTGATCATTTTCCCAGTATTTAAGAAAAGTAACTGGTGAATTTGATTTGACTATTATTTCACCATCTACACCAGGTTCTGAAACAAAATTTCCTTCATGGTTCATTAGTCTTACATCATGTCCAGGAACAGGTTTTCCAATAGAACCTTGTTTTGCTGGCATTAATAAACGACTATTAGATATAGTTAAATTACACTCTGTTTGACCATAAAATTCATTAATACCAACCCCAAGAATTTCTTTGCCCCATTCTAATAACTCTTCTCCTAATGCTTCTCCTCCAGACCCAACAGTTCTAAGATTCAAATTATTTAATTTTTGAGATGGATTAAAAGACTTCATTATTTTTAAAGCAGTAGGAGGTAAGAAAGTATTTTTAATCTTCAGTTTAGATAACAAAGAAAAAGTAAATTCAGGATCAAATTTATTAGATCTATAACTTACCACAGGAATCCCAAAGTACCATGCTGGAAGTAGAACATCAAATAAACCGCCTATCCACGCCCAATCAGCAGGTGTCCAAAACAGATCTGTTACTGGTTCAGATGATGATAAAAAATGATGAGGGATCTCTACACCAGGAATATGACCTAGTAACGTTCTATGTGGAAGCAACGCACCTTTTGGACCGCCAGTAGTCCCTGAAGTATATATAATAATACCAGGGTCTTTTGCTTGAGTTGTCTTTGTTGTATAATTATCTGATGCTTTTTCTAGCAAGTTGTGAAAGCTTAATATATTTGCTTCATCTTTATTTACATCAACACATAGAATTAGTTTTAAATATGGGAGTTTGTTAAAAATTTCCTTTATTTTATCAAGTCCCATTTGATCGCAAATGACTACAGAAGCTCTGGAATTCATTAAACGATAGTATAAAGCCTCAACACCAAATAAATTAAACAAGGGAATTGAAATTCTACCTGTTTTAAAACAAGCCATATGAGAAATTGCAGTTTCAGGGCATTGACCTAAAACAATACCAACTCTAGCATCACTATCTAACTGAAAATGGTCAAAAACATTAGCCAGCTTGTTTGAGTATTTTTTTATATCTGCAAAAGACCAATTTTGTATTTTTCCATTATCTAAAACATCTATCAAAGCAGTTCTGTTTTGATACTCTTTTTTATCTATAGTGCTAGTAGCAATGTTAAAATATGATGGAATATTCCATTTAAAGCTTTTATATAAATGATCATAATTATTTGATTTTAACAGCATCTACTTCTCAAATTTATAATTACTTAAGGGTTGTTTATATTAATAAAATTATTTAAATTAATTTAAGACTAATTAAATGTTAAATGAGAACTAAATTGAATCAAGTTAATCCTATAAAGCTAGACGATTGTTTTACAAAAGATAATGACTTAGCTTTAATGAATGGTGTCCAAGCCTTAGTTAGGCTTTTAATTGAGCAAGCAAAATTAGATAAAAAAAATGGTTTAGTTACAAATGGCTATGTTAGCGGATATCCAGGCTCTCCATTAGGAACACTCGACTTAGAACTTGGTCGCGCTAGAAAACATTTAGATCTTCATAACATTGTTTTTCAACCTGCTGTAAATGAAGAGCTGGCTGCTACTGCTGCATGGGGAACTCAAATGTTAGGGTTATATGATAAACCTGAGATTGATGGCGTTTTCTCAATGTGGTACGGTAAAGGTCCAGGTTTAGACAGGGCTATGGATGCACTTCGTCATGCAAATATGGGAGGAGTTTCATCTAAAGGTGGAATGATATTAGCAGTTGCAGAAGATCCAATCGGTAAAAGTTCAACATTAGCTTATCAGTCAGAGCAAAGTTTAATTTCTGCAGGCATCCCTGTTTTTTATCCAGCCAATGTAAATGAAGTTATATCTATGGGGCTTCAAGCTTTTGCACTCTCACGTCATGCGGGAATATGTGTGGGTTTGAAAATAACTGGAGATACTGCAGATTCAAATGCTGTAATCGATATGGGACTAATTAGACCTAAACTATTAAAACCAGATAATCCAATCAACGTTCACGTCAATAGACACGATCCAGCACTTGAGAGAGAAGAAGCTTTAATAAATAGACGTATTCCAGCTTCTAAGGATTTCATAGCCAAAAACAATATTAATGAAGTAATGTATAATCCTAATGATAAAGAGATTGGTATAATTGCTGTAGGTAAAGCTGCAACAGAAACAATTGATGCTTTTAATACTATTGGGATTAAATCACCTCATAAAAAAGGTGTTGGACTTTTTGCATGTAAAGTTCCATGGCCACTAATAAATCAGGAAATAATTGAATTTTGTAAAGGTTATAAAGAGATTATCGTTATAGAAGAGAAGGCTGGAATAGTTGAAGAGCAAATAGCACATATTCTCTTTAATGATAAAAAAAGACCTCTGTTATCAGGTAAAAATGACGCAATCTCAAATGAACCCTTAATTCCAAAGACTTCAGAACTATCAAGTGATATTATTGCTGACTGTCTGTTAAAAAAATTACCACCTCAGTTAACTGAAAGTGTTGTCCCTGTCGTAAAGTCAGTATCACTTGGAGACAACTTACCACCGGTTTCATCAAGAACTCCATGGTATTGTGCTGGATGCCCTCATAACTCTGGAACAAAGACACCTGATGAAGAAATAGTTGGCATTGGCATTGGATGCCATTCAATAGGTTATTTTCTACATCCAGAAAAGCTAACAAATTTTAGTCAAATGGGCGGAGAAGGCGGTCACTGGATTGGCAGAGCACCATTCTCGAATCACAATCATATTTTCCAAAATATTGGTGATGGAACTTATGCACATTCTGGCTCTTTAGCTATTAGAGCGGCCGTATCAGCAAATGTTAACGTTACTTTTAAAATTTTGTATAATGACGCTGTTGCCATGACTGGAGGACAACAAGCCATAGGAGGCGCAAGCCCTTGGAATATTTCTAAACAGTTAGCAGCAGAGGGTGTTAAAAAAATCTATGTGGTATCAGATGAACCAGAACAGTTTCAAGAAACTCGTCTCTTTGCAGACGGTGTGTCTATGTACCATAGAGATGATCTAATCAAAGTCCAAAAAGAAGTAAGAGAAATCCCAGGTGTTACAGCTATTATCTATGTTCAAACATGCGCCACAGAGCTTAGACGCAGAAGAAAAAGAGGATTAGTTGCTGACCGCGATATTAAAATGTTTATAAATCCTGATGTTTGTGAAGGGTGCGGGGATTGTGCTGAAAAATCCAATTGTGTAGCTGTAAAGCCTCTTGACCACTTCGACGGTACAAAAAAGCAAATTGACCAGAGTGTTTGTAATAAAGATTATTCTTGTAGCAAAGGTTTTTGCCCTAGTTTTATAGGTGTTACATCCAGTAAATCCTTAGAAATAATTAAGAAAACATTTCCATCTTTACCTCTAAATATAAATAATTTGCAAAATCCAAAAGAGAAGATTAGGGACATTAAAAATATAATTATGGCTGGTATTGGAGGAACAGGTGTTTCAACAATAGCCGCTATTATAGTAATGGCTGCACGTATAGATAAGTTATATGCACAATCCATGAACTTTACTGGTCTAGCTCAAAAAAACGGAGCTGTAACAAGCCAAATAAGAATCAGTAAAGAAAAATCGCTTTATACTAAATCAGCACGATTACCAAACGAAACTGCAAATCTACTTTTAGGTTGTGATGCTGTTGTTTCTGTTTCTCCTTCTATAACCAGGACGTTAAACAACAAGAAAACTAAGGCTATTGTCAATGGTAGAGTTGAGCCCCTTGGTGTAGCAGGTGTTCACATAGGTAAAGTAGTCGATGACCAGTTATTGAAAAAACATCTAGAACTACATATTAATAGTGACAATATCAACTTTGTTGATATTTCTAGTTTAGCTGAAGCTTTGGTTGGAGACACTGTATCTGCAAATATAATGATGTTAGGTCTAGCTGCTCAAAATGGTTTTTTGCCCATTGATATTACTTCAATAGAAAAAGCAATAGAATTAAATGGAGTAGCAATAAACCAAAATATTACAGCTTTCAAATGGGGTAGATTATTAGCAGAAAATCCCGAACAAGTTTTTCAAGCAGCTGGGTTATTTGAAAAAAAAGAAAAGAAAGAAAGTGTTCAAAACTATATAAGTAATTTTTCTAAAGTACTGGAATTGTATCAAGACAGAGATTACTCAGAAAAATACAATAATATTGTAAAAAAAGTTCTAGATAAAGAATCTAAACTTTTTAAAAATAAAATCGAATTACCTTTAACAAGGAAAGTCGCATTAACATTATTTAGATTAATGAGATATAAAGATGAGTACGAGGTAGCTAGACTTCACACTTCAGGTGATTTTGCAAAACAATTTTTATCNAANAANAAAGAAGCTAAANTAGANTATTACCTTGCACCTCCACTTTTTTCAAAAATTGATAAAGATACTGGACATCTTCAAAAAAGACGATTTGGTTCGTGGATGTTTAAAGCTTTTAAAATTTTATCAAATTTTAAGTTCTTGAGAGGTACTAAATTTGACTTATTTGGCTATACAGCAGAGCGAAATAGTGAAAGAGTTCTAGCTCAAAAAATTATGAACACAATTATTGCTATTACTGAAAATCTAGATCAAAATAATCATAAAAGAATATTAGATTTTTTAGAAATTCCTTTATCTATAAAAGGCTATGGTCATGTTAAAGAAAAAAATATGAAGATAGCTGAAACCAAATGGGATACATCATTAGAAAAAATTATTAATAGTAGAAATTTAAAAAAATCAGCATAATTTTTATATCAATTTTGCTTCTTCTCTTAGTTTAAATTTCTGAATTTTACCAGTGCTTGTCTTTGGTAATTCTGTAAATTTAATATATTTAGGAACCTTAAAACCTGCTAATAAAGATTTACAGTGATCCCTTAATTCTAATTCATTTATAGTTGATTCTTTGCTTATCTCAACAAAAGCACAAGGTGTTTCACCCCATTTTTCGTCTTCTTTAGCAACTACAGCGACAGCTATCACATCTGGGTGCTTATATAAAGCGTCTTCAACCTCTATAGATGAAATATTCTCACCACCAGATATTATAATATCTTTAGACCTATCTTTTAATTGAATATATCCGTCTTCATGCCAAACGCCAAGATCACCTGTATGAAACCAGCCGTTTTCAAAAGCCTCATCAGTTGCTTTCTTATTTTTTAAATACCCTTTCATTGTAATATTACCCTTTATTAGGACTTCTCCTAATGTAATACCATCCTTGGGTACATCCCTTTTTGTATCTGTATCAATAATTTTCATATTTTCTTGAACTGAATAAACAACTCCTTGCCTTGCTTTCAATTTAGCTTGTTCTGAAGCCGCTAATTGGCTCCATTCTGGATGCCAAGCACAAACTACAGCTGGTCCGTAAATTTCAGTCAAGCCATAGACATGTATGACTTCAATTCCACATGAAGCCATTTTACTCAAGACAGCTTCAGGAGGAGGAGCTCCTGCCGTCATCATTTTGATATCAGTTTTAAGGGATATGTTATTTTGCAATAAATTATCAGCTATCATTTGCATGACTATAGGCGCTCCACATAAATGAGTTATTTTGTGTTTTTCAAAAGCCTCAACAATCAAATTGCCTGCAAGTTGCCTTAAACAAACATGGGTCCCTGCGCGCTCAGTGATTGTCCAAGGAAAACACCAGCCATTGCAATGGAACATTGGCAATGTCCATAAATACTTTGGATGCATCGGAAGATCCCATGTTAGAGTGTTACCGATTGCATTTAAATAAGCTCCTCTGTGATGGTATACAACTCCTTTCGGATTACCTGTAGTTCCAGATGTATAGTTTAATGCTATTGAATTCCATTCGTCACTTGGAAGAAAATGCTCATATTCTTTACCTATAAATTTATTTATTTCAGTTTCATAATCTAAACAATGTTTTAGATCTGCAAAATCAGATCTTTTATTTCCAGCAACTTTATCTACATATTCAATTAAAATAGGAGGATTACTTACATCCTCTAAAGCTTTTTGAATAATTTCACTATACTCAGAGTCATAGATGAATAATTTAGCTTCGCCGTGATCTAAAATAAATTTTACAGTGTTACTATCAAGCCTTGTATTAATAGCGTTCATAACTCCTAAGGCCATTGGAATTCCAAAATGACATTCCCACATCACTGGAATGTTTGGGAGCATGACAGCTATAGTGTTTCCAGACATAATATTGTTGTTAATGAGTAAATTAGCTAGAGCGTCACACCTCAAGCCAGCTTCTTGATAAGTTAATGTATAATCTCTATATTCAATCGCAGTATGATTTGGAAATGTCTTTCTTGTCCTTTCTAGAAATGATAAAGGGCTCAAAGAAGCAAAGTTTGCTTGATTTTTACTTAGACCATCTTCAAAAATTGACATATTTGATTTCCTCCTTATTTTATTAATAATAGTTAGGTTATATTTTATCAACTATGAAAATTAATTTGGAGTTTTAATGCCTTATTCATCGCCATTAGAAGATACAAAGTTTGTACTAGAAAACCTTTTACAACCACATAATGATTTAGACGATACTACAATTGATGCTGTTCTAAGCGAAGCAGGAAAATTAGCTGACAATTATTTAGCACCTCTTAACCATTTTGGAGATAAAAATAATCCTGTTTTAAGACAAGATCATGAAGTTGAAACACCAAATGGATTTAGCCATGCTTTTAAAGAGATAGCTAAGGGAGGATGGATTGGGGTTGCAAGCGATTCTAATTATAACGGAATGGGGTTGCCCTTAAGAATGAGCGCTGCAATTAATGAATATTGGCAAGGTGCAAATTTATCATTTTCTCTATGCAGTTTGTTAACCCAAGGGTTAATTGACGCCTTTACTTTAGTTGGAACTGAAGAAGAGAAAAAAACATATTTACCTAAATTCAACTCTGGTGAGTGGACCGGCACAATGAATTTAACAGAACCACAGTCTGGAACGGATTTAGCTACGATTAAAACTAAAGCAGAACATGATGGAAAAAATTGGAGAATTAAAGGCCAAAAAATATATATCACATATGGTGAGCATGATATGTCAGAAAATATTATTCACCTAGTCTTGGCTCGAACAGAAGGAGCCCCAGAAGGAATAAAGGGCATATCCACATTTATAATACCTAAATTTTTAAAGGATGAAGAGGGTCAATATACAAAAAGGAACGACTTAAAGTGTATTTCTATTGAGCATAAAATGGGTATTAAGGCGAGCCCTACAGCTGTCATGGCATATGGTGAAGAAAATGGCGCCATAGGATACATGCTTGGAGAAGAAGGCAGAGGTATCGAATATATGTTTATAATGATGAACAGGGCAAGGTTTGATGTTGGCCTTCAAGGTATGGCAATTTCTGAAGCGGCAAGACAAAAAGCATATGAATATGCAAATATTAGAATTCAAGGTACGCCTATTAATAGAGAAAAAGGAACTCCTATAATAGGTC
>JGI26246J51724_1001476_pt1 | contig 10683 bp, 8 predicted proteins | sample SaaInlLV_10m_DNA_FD_51724 | JGI IMG/M metagenome (IMG submission 51724) | reverse complement strand
GTAAATTTGGATCATTATAGATCAACCAATTGGCTCTCCACATATCTTGCTTTGAATTCATTAAGCAGAACATTCTTTCCACCCTACTAGCTATGTTGTCCGTGAACTCATCAACAGGTTTATGAATAATACTCATAGGTTGCATTATTTTTTCAGACAATTTCCAACTTGCGGGGAAACAAATGGCCGCTCCAGCTAAGAAATGTTCTTTATCATCTTTCATCATTATACATAAATCTTGTTGAACCAACAATCTTGAAGTCAATAGACATTTATCCCAATTTAATTGAATTATACGCCCATCTGGTCTAGTTACACTATGCCTATTGACGGTATATTCTTTTTTATTTCTCAAAGAAGCTAAAATATTTTTTAATAATTCTTTTGATGCTTCTTCAGCACAATCATCCAATTTCAGAACATCACATGTATGCTCTTGCAATAAATAATCCACATATTGCATCTGTCGATCAAATGCTGAGTCTATAATTATCCAATCCTCACGCTTTAATGGGTTAATTCCAGGTAATTTTTTCAACGCTAATTCATGCCAGGGCGACACTGGCAAATGATCTTGGAATATATTATTAAAATTATTAATCATTTTCACATAATTCCATTAAAAAAAATTAGTTACAAATGAAAATCGTAATTTATCATATAGATTTTTGAAAATTTATTAATTGATCAAAGTTAAATACGACACTTTTGCCGTTTTTAATAAAGCAAAATTTACAATCAATAGTAATGAAACAGTATTACATGGAATTAATAAAATGCAAAATAAATATTCAGAAATAAGAAAAATTGATCCATCTCAAGGTCAATTTTTGGTAGATGGAACGCCTAATAATAGCAATCGAGTTGAAATAGGCCCAACATTATTAGCCATAAATGAATGGAAAAAAGCAGGGTTAGTACAACCTAATCTTACAAAAATGAGGGAATACCGCTGGCAGCGCCTCACACAACACATTGTAGATCGTGATTGGGGCGGGTTATTAATGTTTGATCCATTAAATATTCGGTATGCAACAGACAGTACTAATATGCAATTATGGAATACTCATAATCCATTTCGTGCCGTCTTATTGTGTGCAGATGGCTATATGGTAATATGGGATTATAAGAATTCACCGTTCCTATCTTCATTCAATTCTCTAGTAAAAGAACAACGATCAGGTGCAGATCTTTTTTACTTTGACAGAGGTGATAAAATAGATGTTGCCGCAGATTTATTCTCTTCAGAAATAACTGAACTTATAATGGAACATGGTGGAAAAAATATGAACCTTGGCTTGGACAAAGGGATGATCCACGGCATCCGTGCGCTTGAGGCACAGGGGTTTGAAATAATGGATGGTGAGGAATGTACAGAAAAGTGCAGATCAATAAAAGGTCCTGATGAAATTCTTGCAATGAAATGCGCTAGTCATTCATGTGAGTTATCAATACATGAAATGCAGAATAAAATATCAATTGGAATGTCTGAAGATGCGATTTGGGCAGAATTACATAAGTCAAATATTGCACGTGGTGGCGAATGGATAGAAACTCGCTTATTNACAACCGGACCAAGGACAAACCCCTGGTTTCAAGAATGTGGCCCAAGGCAATTACAAAATAATGAGATCTTGGCCTTTGATACTGATTTGATTGGATGTTACGGGTTTTGCATNGATGTTTCCAGAACATGGTGGATTGGAAATGAAAAACCAAGAGCAGATATGGTTTATGCAATGCAACATGCTCATGAACACATAATGACAAATATGGAGATGCTAAAACCTGACACCCCTTTTAGAGACCTGACATTTAATGGGCATCAATTAGACTCTCAATATGACAAGGGTAAATATAGCTGTAGGTTTCATGGGGTTGGATTATGTGATGAGTGGCCATTAATAAGTTATTCTGATAATTTTATTGATGGAGCTTTTGATTACAAACTGAAAGCTGGAATGGTTTTATGCGTTGAAGCATTAGTTTCGCCAGAAAAGGGTGACTTTTCTATCAAATTAGAAGACCAGGTATTAGTAACTGAAGATGGCTTTGAGAACATAACACAATTTCCATTTTGCCCTCACTTAATGGGCGAAACTTAATGATAATTTAATTATGTCAATTTATAAACATTAATTAAGGTATTTCGACTATACTCGAATCTTATTAATTCCTATAAGATAAAGATTAGCGAGCAAACACGGAATAAATGAGCCCATAATGGCCGATAATCTTTTTTCAGATGATAGACCTATAGACAAGTCATACGACGCATCTTCAATTCAAGTTTTAGAAGATATGGAGCATGTTAGACTACGCCCCGGCATGTACATAGGTGGAACTGATGATCGCGCACTTCACCATATGGTTGCAGAAATTATTGATAACTCAATGGATGAGGCTGTTGCTGGTCACGCTACTTGGATTGAAGTTGAGCTTCATGAAAACTTCCATGTAACTGTTAGAGATAATGGACGTGGAATTCCTGTTGATATGCATCCAAAATTTCCAAATAAATCTGCTCTGGAGATAATATTCTGTACACTTAACGCTGGTGGAAAATTTTCTGGCGAAAACTATGAAACTTCAGGTGGCTTGCATGGAGTTGGTTCATCAGTAGTTAATGCGCTTTCAGATTTTGTTAGAGTAGAAGTTGCAAAGAATAGAGAGTTATTTGCATTAGAGTTTTCTCGTGGCTTACCACAAGGCAAACTTAAAAACCTTGGTTCAGTTCAGAATAGACGTGGAACAAGCGTTACCTTTCATCCTGATCCAGAAATATTTGGAAAATCTTTAAATTTTAAAGCAAAACGCCTTTATGCAATGGCAAAATCTAAAGCTTATTTATTTTCTGGTGTAGAAATAAGATGGAAAGTTGATCCTAAATGTCTTGAGCATAATGACGAGACACCTATCACAGACACATTTAGATTTCCAAATGGACTTGCAGATTATTTAAACGAAAGACTAGTAGGTTCATCAGTTTACTCTGAAATTCCATTTGCGGGTAAAGTTCAATTTTCGGAAAAATTTGGTCATAGTACTATAGGTAACATTGAATGGGCAATAAACTGGACACCATCACGCGATAGCTTTACCCAATCGTATTGCAATACTGTTCCAACACCTGAAGGCGGAACACATGAAAGTGGCTTTTGGTCTGCAATTCTTAAAGGTATTAAGTCTTATGGCGAACTTATAAATAATAAAAAATCCGCATCGATTACACGAGATGATGTCATGGGCGGAGGCTGCGCATTAGTATCATGCTTCATATCAGAACCAAAATTTGTTGGGCAAACAAAAGATCGCCTGGCAACAACTGAAGCTATAAAATGGGTTGAAAATTCTGTTCGAGACCATTTTGACAATTGGTTGGCTTCGAATAACAAATCAGCTGGAGCAATTCTTGACTATATGGTTTTGAAAGCTGAAGAACGATTACGGCGAAAACAAGAAAAAGACACTGCAAGAAAATCTGCTACAAAAAAACTGCGTTTACCTGGAAAGCTTACTGATTGTTCAAACAATACTCGAGAAGGAACTGAACTTTTTATTGTTGAAGGAGACTCAGCTGGAGGATCCGCCAAGATGGCAAGAGATCGAAAGACTCAAGCTCTCTTACCTCTAAGAGGAAAAATACTTAATGTGTTGGGCGCAGCTAGTAATAAAATGTCAGCTAACAATGAAATTAATGATCTCTGTCAGGCCCTTGGCGTTCAAACAGGAACAAAGTTTAATATTGATGATTTGAGATATGAAAAAATTATTATAATGACAGATGCAGATGTAGACGGTGCGCACATAGCATCTTTATTGATGACATTTTTCTTTACTCAAATGCGACCTCTTATTGATAACGGTCACCTTTATATGGCATGCCCACCATTATTTAGACTCACTCAAGGCGCAAATCGCGTTTATTGCATGGATGACATCGAAAAAAATAATATGATTGAAGAGGGTTTAGGTGGAAGAGGTCGTATAGACATTTCACGCTTCAAAGGCCTTGGTGAAATGGACGCTAAAGATCTAAAAGAAACTACGATGAATAAATCCACTAGACAGCTTATTCAAATTAATATCGATGAAGATGAACCTGGTCAAACTGATGATTTAGTAGATAGATTGATGGGTAAAAAACCTGAATTAAGATTCCAATACATCCAAGAAAATGCAAAATTTGTTGAAGATTTAGATGTATGATTTTATTGAGTATTTGCTCTATTAAGCATACCAAATAAATCTCTTGGATCATCTGGATCTGCAAGCATGTCTAACTTTTCAAAGAAATTTGTATCTTGAATTTTGTTTAATAAAAACTTCAATGATGAGAAGTCTTCAATTGCAAACCCAACTGAGTCAAACAAGGTTATTTGGCTATCACTTGTTCTTCCTTCAGACTTACCTGTAATCACTTCCCATATCTCAGTTACAGGATGATCCTCATTTAATTGTTGTATTTCACCTTCAATTCTTGTTTGAGCTGGATATTCAACAAAAATTTCTGACCGCAATAAAATATCTTTATGTAATTCTGTTTTACCAGGACAATCACCACCAATTGCATTAATATGAACACCAGCACCAACCATATTATCAGTTAAGATAGTTGCTAATTGCTTATCTGCAGTACAAGTAGTTATAATATCTGCATTCAATATAGCCTCTTGCGACGATTTGCATTTTACAACTTTTAATCCATAATTTGCTAAATTTAGAAAAGCTTTTTGTGTTGCATTTGAATCAGTATCAAATAGGCAAACCTTCTCTATTCCACAAATTGCTTTAAAAGCTATACATTGAAATTCTGACTGCGCACCGTTTCCTATCATAGCCATGACCTTTGAATTGCGAGGTGCTAAATACTTTGCAACTAGCGCAGAAGTTGCCGCAGTTCGTAAAGCTGTTAATAAAGTCATTTCACTTAATAATTTAGGGTATCCAGTTTCAACATCTGCCAGCAGCCCAAAGGCGGTAACAGTTTGCAACCCTTTTTTGGTATTTTTTGGATGCCCATTTACATATTTAAAACCATACAACTCACCATCACTTGTAGGCATCAATTCAATTACGCCAACATTAGAATGAGATGCTACACGAGGAGATTTATCAAATAGCGGCCACCTCTTAAAATCACACTCAATTTCATAAGCTAAATCAATAAGTATTTTCTCAAGACCAATATGATTAACTAAAGCCATCATATTATCCACAGAAACAAATGGAACCAACGCTTTATCTGATGGTTTGATCATTATTAAACCCCTTTATGAAAATATTAATTTTTATACGTATGAAGATGTAGATTTATCAAAAATCTTTCTTCCCAGCGCCGATGCTAGCAAATCAATCATTAAGTGCGCAGTTTGCCCTTTTTTATCAAGAAAAGGGTTTAGTTCGACTAAATCAATTGAACATAGCAAATCACTATCATGCAACATTTCCATTACTAAATGAGCTTCTCTTATAGTAGCGCCACCTGGTACAGTTGTACCAACGCCTGGAGCAGATATTGGATCTAAAAAATCAACATCAAGAGATAAATGCAACATTCCGTTAACATCTTTTATATGATTAAGAAATTTTTCTAGTGGTTTTTTTATTCCAAATTCATCAATATATCTCATATCAATCGCCGACATGGAAAATTCCTGCAAAGCGTTTTTTTCGCATCATCAACTGATCTTAATCCTAGCATCAAAATATTTTTAGTTGGAACTGGCGCTTCTAAATTTGGGAAAGTTTTAAAACCTTTTTGTCCAGTAAAATATGCAACAGGTGTTCCATGTAGATTTCCACTTGTTGATGATTGAAGTGTATGGAAGTCTGGGTGCGCATCTAACCATAATACAAATTGGGGCTTTTTTACTTTTTTAGCAAATGCAGAAACCCCCGATACTGAACCTGCAGAAAGTGCATGATCACCACCCATAAAAACAGGTATAGAACTTTTAATCACATCCTTAGCTATTTGTGATATTTTTTTTATCCATGCTATATTTTCATTTAGCTTGTATAAATTAGGATGTTTATCATTATTTTCTTCAAACTTATCAGGAAAAATATTGCCAATATCATCTACGTAATGGCCTAAGTCACTAATCATCTCAACTATCCCTGCTGTGCGATAAGCATCGGGACCCATCAAACAGCCTTTTGTTGTTTTTCCGCAATCAAGCGGAATACCTATTAATGTGTATTTTTTATTATCCATAACATTCTTTTAGCTTGATGATTGATCAATTATAATAGAGAAAAATGCTCATAATATTTGATTAATGCCCATAATGGATAAAAAAATGAACAAAATGGATAATACGTTACTTAATTTTCTTAAAAAAAATGGTAGAGCAAGTATTTCTTCCATCGCCGCTGAACTCAACTTAACCAGAACAACTATTAGAACCAAGATCAATAAACTTATAAATAATGGCGAAATATTAGGATTTACTATTATTACTAAATCAGATGTGCAATCTTCACCAGTGCGCGGATTAGTAATGATACAGATTGAAGGAACTGGTGCCCATTTAATACAAAAAAAACTTGTAGCTTTGCAACAAGTTAAAGCTGTGCATACAACGAACGGAAAATGGGATATCATAGTAGATCTAGGAACACAAAGTTTAGATGAATTAGACGAAATATTGACAAAAATTAGAAAATTTTCTGGAGTAAAAAACTCAGAAACTAGTTTGTTTCTATCAACTAAATATGCATAGTATTAAGCCTCTTTATTTAGTGACTCTAATTCAATCCATTCGGTTTCAAGATTTGATAATATCTCATGACGCTCAATTAATCCATCAGTAGCTTTTTGAAATTTCTCAGGAAAATCAATAAATAAATTTTCTGTGAGAGAAATTCCTCTAACTTTGTTATTTCAGCTTCAGTCCGCTCAATTAAATTTGGGAGCTTACTAAGCCTATCTGATTGAGAGTAAGTTATATTTATATTTTGTTTTGACCCATTCGGTTGGTTGTTATGCTTTTTGGATTTCTTTTTACTATTCTTCGAATGCCTGATTTCAGCATTTTGTGATTTTTTCTGAGTTTGATAATCGCTCCAACCACCTGCATATGCTACAACTTTACCATTTCCTTCAAAAGCTAATGTGGTTGTGGCAACCCTGTCTAAAAAATCTCTGTCATGACTAACTAATAAAACAGTTCCATCATAGCCATCTAATATTTCTTGTAATAAATCTAATGTCTCGACATCTAAATCATTTGTAGGCTCATCCATTACAAGTAAATTACTTTCTCGTGCCATTATTCGTGACAGAAGCAATCTAGCTTTTTCACCACCTGACAAAACGGATACTGGACCTCGCGCCTGATTTTCATCAAACAAGAACTCTTTTAGATAACCCACAACGTGTTTTGGATTACCACGGACCATGATTTGATCATTTTTACCTGAAACACCTAAATCTTTATCTTCAGTTAAACTTTCCCAAAGTGATTGATTTGGATTTAAAGCTGACCTATTTTGATCGAATATAGCTGATAAAAGATTTACTCCTAATTTTACAGTTCCTGTATCAGGTACTAAGGATCCTGTTAAAATATTTAAAACAGTTGTTTTCCCAACGCCGTTTGGACCAACCAATGCAATTCTTTCGCCTCTAGTAATTTTAATTGATAAATCATTAACAATNTTTTTATCTTCAAATGTTTTAGAAATATTATTCNCATCAACAACTAATTTTCCAGATTTTGGACTATCAGCAAATTCCATTGCAGCTGCACCTTGGCGTTTTATTTGACCCGAACGTTCATCTTTCAAATCAATTAAGCGCCTTACACGCCCTTGGTTGCGTTTCCTCCGGGCTGATATTCCTTCAACAGCCCATCGCGCCTCAGACTTTATTAATCTGTTAAGCTTATGGCGTTGTTGATCTTCCTCATCATATGTTTTGTCACGCCAATCTTCAAATGCCTCAAAGCCTTTTGGATTTTGTCTCACCTTACCACGATCAACCCATAGAGTTGCTCGGGTCAAATTGCGAAGAAATGCTCTATCATGCGAAATTAAAATAAATGCTTTTTTTGTTTGTCGCAATTCATCTTCAAGCCATTGTATTGCTTCAATGTCTAAATGATTAGTAGGTTCATCAAGAAGCATTAATTCAGGCTCTTCCGCCATAATTTTCACAAGAGCGGATCTGCGTCTTTCACCGCCTGAAGCAGTAGCTGGTGATGCATCTAGATTTAATTTTAGCCCCTCTGCAATGATATCAACTTTATATGCATCAATAATATCGATTTCAGATCTAGCATAGTCGCCTAAAGTTTCAAAATTTGATAAGTCAGGATGTTGATCCATGTATCCAACTTTTTGACCAGGCCTCAAGAAAATATTACCTTGGTCAGGTTCTATTAATCCAGCAATAACTTTCATTAAAGTTGATTTACCTGAACCATTTCGCCCTACTAAACAGACTCTATCGCTTTCTTGAACTGTCATACCCAATCCATCAAATACAGGGTTTCCCCCAAAAGAAAGCGTAATATCAGTTAATGTTAGAATTGGAGGTTTTGCCATAAGGTTCTATTCTAATAAATCATCGTTCTAGTCAAGGCATCAAAATTACAAGTTATTGCAGTCTTAACTTGCCAGTCGCTAGACAGTTGCCTAAAACATCTTAACTTAAGTTTTTAAAGGTCTAAATCAATGCTTTCTTCAATGCGTATTAGCAAAAAAAATCAACCCTTTGTTTATGGTTTATTAGGGCTACTAGCTTTAGGCCTCGTAGGCATAGCTTCAGGTGGTGTCGATGGGTCACGTATTAGCTCAATTGGCAAGGTAGGAGAAGAACCGATACCAGTTACTTCCTATGCACAGAGCTTAAGAAATACCATACAAAACATATCACGCCAAATTGGTAGGCAACTCACAAGCCAAGAAATTTCTGCTTATGGCTTGCAATCAGAAGCATTAGAAAACGTGGTATCAAGTGCGGCTTTGTCTAATGAAGCAAAACGTCTAAAAATTAGCGTTGGGGATGATTTAGTAGCAGAAGAGATTATCGCAACTCCAACATTCACAAGTGTAGATGGTAAATTTGATAAAGAAGCTTACGAATTTGCATTGGAAAACAGTGGCTTAGATACAAAAGAATATGAACTTCAGACCCGTAAAGCTATTGCGCGAAGTTTAATCGAAGGCGCAGTTGCTAGTGGTACAAAAACTCCATCATCTCACGCGATGACACTAATTAAATTTGCTCGAGAAGAACGAAGCTTTGACTGGGCGAGTATTGATAAAAAACTTTTAAGTACTCAAGCAATAAACCCTACTATTGATCAATTGAAAGCCCATTATGACAAAAACAATATTTTGTATACAGCTCCATTATCGCGTAAATTAACATATGTTTTGTTGAGCCCCGAAATGTTAGCTGACAGAATTGTAGTTTCACAAAGTGAATTAAAAGACGAATATAAAAGTCAACCTGATCGCTTCAATAAGCCTGCCAGAAGAATAATTGATAGAATCATATTTGATTCCGTGAAAACAGCTAGAACGGTTAAAGATCAATTAGATAAAGAAGAAGTTTCATTTACAAAAGTAGCTGAAGACCGTGGCCTTACACAAACAGATATCGATTTAGGTGATATCGAAAAAGGGCAATTAGATAAAGATATAGATGATTTATTATTTAATGCTTCCGAAGTAGGGATATATGGTCCCATTGACACAAACTTGGGTCCAGCATTATTTCAAATAAATGCTATTATAGATCCGCAAAATACTAGCTTTGCAGATGCTGCAGAAGAATTAACAGCCGAATACGTGAGTATAGAAAGTCGTAAGTTAATAAACGAAATGATTACGGATATTGATGACTTATTGGCTCAAGGCTTAACATTAGAAGAAATAGCTAAAGAAACCGCCATGGAATTAGAAAAAATATCATATGATAACACTACTGAAAACGGTATTGCAGCATATGATGGTTTTAGAGCTGAAGCATTAAAAGTAAAAATAGGTGGCTTCCCAGAACTACGAGAATTATCAGATGGTGGAGTATTTGCACTACGGTTAGATGATTTAATAGAACCAGCTTTACGCCCGTTTGAGACAGTAAAAGATCAAGTTGCAACTGATTGGTCAGACTCAGACAAAAAATCACTTTTAAAACTGGCTGATACGCTAATAATAAAATTAGACAATGGTGAAACATTTGAATCCCTAAATCTAAATGCTGAAAGTGTAAGCTCCATTACTAGAAATAAATATATTGATGGTATACCTGCTCAGCTTCTTGAAGAATTATTCTCAATAAAACAGGTAAAACTAGCAAAATTGACAATGGGGATACTGTGTTGTTAGCACGATTAAATGACATTAGTGAATTTAATTCTGAAACTGATGAAAGCAAAGAATTACTTTCTCAGGTAGGAATTCAATTATCAAACCAAGTTACTGGTGATTTGTTGAGATTATTTGCTTCCGCTCTAAAAGACCGTGATGGTGTAATTTTGAACCAGAACGCTGTAAATCAAATTAATACACAAATTTTAGGCGGAACAGGCTTTTAAACATGGAAATCACTCCTAACCTTGATAGCTTTTCCAAAGTATATAATTCTGGCAAAAATTATTTAGTCTATACTAGATTAGCAGCAGATTTAGACACTACCGTGTCCTTAATGTTAAAGTTAACTGAGGC
>JGI26246J51724_1001475_pt1 | contig 10684 bp, 9 predicted proteins | sample SaaInlLV_10m_DNA_FD_51724 | JGI IMG/M metagenome (IMG submission 51724) | reverse complement strand
TCAGCATATGAAGCTTTTGATATAGGATTACTCCAAAAAGGAAAAGATGTTGTGGTTGTAAACAAAGAAAGACAAATTGCTCAAGCAAAACAACACGCTTTGTTAATGGCAGAATCCGGTTATACTCAGCCAGCTGCCCGTAAAGACGTGCTAGTATTAGGTAAACAAGCTTTGGGAATGTTTTTAGTAGGAACAGATTCTATGGAAGCAAGTCATTACATTTCAGAGCATGATAAAAAAATTGCAAATAAACTTGCCTATGTGATGGCTGGAGGAGATTTATCTGAACCCACAAAGGTCACAGAACAATATCTTTTAGATATTGAACGTGAAGCGTTTTTAAGTTTAACAACGGAACGAAAAACTTTAGAACGTATTCAACACATGTTAAAAACGGGTAAACCATTAAGAAACTAAAAAAATGAAGACAGCTTATATAGTAAAAGGATATAGAACAGCCGTAGGAAAAGCACCTAAAGGGTTGTTCAGATTTAAAAGGACAGATGAATTAGCAGCTGAAACTATTCAGCATATGATGAAGGAGCTTCCAGAATTAGATGTTAAACGTATAGATGATGTCATTGTAGGAAATGCGATGCCTGAAGGATCCCAAGGACTTAACATGGCACGTTTAATTTCTTTAATGGGATTAAACAGTGTAGATGTTCCAGGGGTAACTGTTAATAGGTTTTGCTCGTCTGGTGTAGAAACAATTGCTATGGCTACAGCTAAAATACAAGCTGGAATGGCAGATTGTATTATAGCTGGTGGAGCAGAAAGCATGAGTGCAGTTCCAATGACTGGTTATAAACCAGAATTAAATTACAATACAGTAAAGAAAGGTCATGAAGATTATTATTGGGGAATGGGGAATACCGCTGAAGCGGTTGCAAACCAATTTAAAGTTTCCAGACAAGACCAAGATGAATTTGCATATCATTCTCATATGAAAGCATTGAAAGCTCAAGCTGAAAATCGTTTTCAAGAACAAATTGCTCCAATTACTGTAGACCAAACCTTTTTAGATGCTAATGGTAAGAAAGCTACTAAGACCTATACCGTTACAAAAGACGAAGGACCAAGAGCAGGAACTAGTAAAGAAGCTTTAGCCAAATTACGTGCAGTATTTGCTGCTGGTGGTAGTGTAACAGCTGGGAATTCATCTCAAATGAGTGATGGTGCAGCTTTTGTTATGGTGATGAGTGAAGACATGGTTAAAGAATTAAACATAGAGCCTATAGCCAGAATGGTAAATTACGCTGCAGCTGGTGTTGAACCTAGAATTATGGGAATTGGTCCTGTAGCTGCAATTCCAAAAGCACTTAAACAAGCAGGCTTAAAACAAAATAATATCGACCTAATAGAATTGAATGAAGCATTTGCTTCCCAATCATTGGCTGTAATTCGTGAATTAGATTTAAATAAAGAAATTATCAATGTAAATGGTGGTGCCATTGCCCTAGGACACCCATTAGGTTGTACTGGAGCAAAACTTTCTGTTCAATTATTTGATGAAATGAGAAAAAGGAATATGAAAAACAAATATGGAATGGTAACCATGTGCGTTGGAACAGGACAAGGTGCAGCAGGTATCTTTGAATTTTTAAATTAAAAAATAAAAGTAAAAATATAATATGGAAACTTTAGAAANAGATATTTTAAGAGGAGGACAATTTTTAGTCAAAGAATCTAAATGTGAGGACGTATTTACTCCTGAAGATTTTACTGAGGAACAAGTAATGATGAGAGATGCTGTTAGAGAATTTAACGATCGAGAAATTGTAGCTCACAGAGAACGTTTTGANGCCAAAGATTANAAGCTAACAGAAGAGGTGATGAAAAAGGCTGGAGAACTTGGTTTTTTAGGTGTAGCTGTCCCNGAAGAATACGGAGGTTTNGGTATGGGGTTTGTATCTACAATGATTACATGTGAGTACATCTCTAGTGGAAATGGATCTTTAAGTACTGCTTTTGGTGCTCATACAGGAATTGGAACCATGCCTATTACATTATATGGTACCGAAGAACAAAAACAAAAATATGTTCCAAAGCTAGCCAGTGGAGAATGGATGGGTGCTTATTGCCTAACGGAACCTGGTGCAGGATCTGACGCCAACTCTGGTAAAACAACTGCCACCCTTTCTGAGGACGGTAAATCCTATAAAATTAATGGTCAGAAAATGTGGATCTCTAATGCTGGATTCTGTAATTTGATGATTGTTTTCGCTAGAATTGAAGATGATAAAAACATAACTGGATTTATTTTAGAATATGATTCAACAGACTCAAATGGAATTGTGTTAGGCGAAGAAGAGCATAAATTAGGTATTAGAGCTAGCTCTACACGTCAGGTATTTTTTAATGACACCGTTGTTCCCATAGAAAATATGCTTTCCGTAAGAGGNGGAGGATTTAANATAGCAGTAAACGCTTTAAATGTTGGAAGAATAAAATTAGCAGCTGCCTGTATAGATTCACAAAGAAGAATNACAGAAACAGCACTAAAATATGCCACCGANAGAAAGCAATTCAAAACTTCAATATCAAATTTTGGAGCCATTAAATCAAAATTAGCTGAAATGGCNACNAATACGTATGCTGGTGAAGCTGCAAGTTATAGGGCAGCAAAAGATATAGAAGATAGAATTAATGCCAGATTAGCCAATGGAAATTCTCACAGTGAAGCAGAATTAAAAGGTGTAGAAGAATATGCTATTGAATGTTCTATTTTAAAAGTAACCGTATCAGANGATGTGCAAGCATGTGCCGATGAAGGTATCCAAATTTTTGGTGGAATGGGATTTTCTGAGGAAACTCCAATGGAAGCAGCATGGAGAGATGCAAGAATCTCTAGAATTTATGAAGGAACCAACGAAATAAATAGAATGCTTTCTGTAGGTATGCTTATTAAAAAAGCAATGAAAGGCCATGTAGATTTATTAGGACCAGCTACAGCTGTTGGAGAGGAATTGATGGGTATACCATCTTTTGATACTCCTGACTATTCAGTTCTTTTTGCAGAGGAAAAAGAAATGATTGCTAATTTGAAAAAAGTTTTCTTAATGGTGGCAGGATCTGCGATTCAAAAATTTGGACCTAATTTAGAAGAACATCAACAATTATTAATGGCAGCGGCTAATATTTTAAATGAAATATATATGTCTGAATCTACTTTATTAAGAGCTGAAAAAAATGCTAAAAGATTTGGAGAAGAAGCTCAAGACGTTCAAATAGCCATGGCAAAACTTTATTTATACAATGCTGTTGAAATAATCATTAAAAACGGAAAAGAAGGAATCATATCATTTGCTGAAGGTGATGAGCAACGCATGATGTTAATGGGGCTAAAACGTTTCACAAAATATACTAACTACCCCAACGTAGTAGCACTTAGAAATAAAATAGCAGAGAAATTGAATTCTGAAAACAAGTACTGTTTCTAACTATACTTATTTTTCATAAACAATTCTAGTATTTAGTTTTTTGTTTTTAAAAAGACCATCAATTTGATGGTCTTTTTTTGATAAAAACACGTTTACAGAACTAATTATCTTTTTAAAATCATTAACTACTGGTAACCCACAAAAAAAAAGGTTGTATTTCTACAACCTTCCCTAACTTTTTTTATTTAGTTTAGGATAGTGCTCCCAAATATCTTTCTGCATCTAACGCCGCCATACAACCTGTTCCTGCAGCTGTAACTGCTTGTCTGTATTCTTTATCTTGAACATCTCCAGCAGCAAAAACTCCAGGAANGTTTGTTTTTGTAGTTTTCCCTTCAGTTATTAAATAACCCGTATCATCCATATCCAATACNCCTTTAAACAATTCGGTATTAGGTTTATGCCCAATAGCAATAAACAATCCGGTTACTGATATTTCATGTTTTTTTCCAGTTANATTATGCACAACTCTNACACCATCAACCACATTATCTCCTAGAACCTCATCTAATTCAGTATTAAATAAAACTTCAATATTCTCAGTTTTATTAACTCTATGCTGCATAGCTTTAGATGCTCTCATATAATCCTTACGCACTAATACAGTCACCTTTCTACAAATATTTGCTAAATATGTAGCTTCCTCAGCTGCTGTATCTCCAGCCCCTACCACAACTACGTCTTGACCTTTGTAAAAAAATCCATCACAAGTTGCGCAAGCAGAAACACCACCTCCAATGAGTCTTTGCTCACTCTCTAATCCAAGATATTTTGCAGTAGCACCAGTAGAAATAATAACAGTATTTGCATGTATTTTTTTTGAACCATCAACTACTATTTCATGAATACCACCAACCTCAGAGCTTAAGACTACTTCAGTAACCATTCCAAAACGAACTTCAGTCCCAAATCGTTCAGCTTGATTTTTTAAATCTTCCATCATAGCAGTTCCATCTGTACCATTTGCATAACCAGGAAAGTTATCAACTTCAGTGGTAGTGGTTAACTGCCCACCCATTTGGAGACCAGTATACATAACGGGTTTCATATCAGCTCTTGCGGCATAAATTGCTGCGGTATATCCTGCAGGTCCTGAACCTATAATGATACATTTTATTTTTTCAATATTATCAGACATTTTTACATATTTATTGAATTACAAATGTAATTTTTTTGACTTCTATAATAACAGTTATAGACTATTTTTTTTCAATCATTCTATAAGAAAATTCAATTACTAAAATTATTTACTTGACTAATTAAACTTATTTGAAATAATAATTTTTCAATACAAGAATATTACAGTAAATTTGCATACCCGATAATATTATCGGGGTGTAGCGTAGCCCGGTCATCGCGCCTCGTTTGGGACGAGGAGGTCGCAGGTTCGAATCCTGCCACCCCGACTTTATAAGCCTTGTTTTTGCAAGGCTTATTTGTTTATATATCAAAAGGTAAGATACATTCAAAAACTAAATATTACCTTAAAAAATTAAACTACCTTTTTAGAAGAAAAAAAAATCACCCTCTGTTAATCCCTTCAACTTAAAACAATACACTTTAGATTATTATAATAAACTTTAACAAATCCTTTTGTTTAATATTTTGCCTAAAACGTTAAACATTTAGTATTTTTANGGCGTAATATANAGTCATGGCAAAAAAGAAAAAAATCACACAAAACGACATTACTTCATGGTATATGGATTATGTCNTAAATCANAACAAAAACCCTTCTTCTGTTTATAGTTTCGCNAAAGAAAATAATTTTGAAGAAAGTTTATTTTATAACTATTATGGTTCATTTGAGGCTATTGAAAAAGNTATATTTAAGGCCTTTTTTAACAATACAGTAACTCTTNTAAAAAANAGTGAAGATTACGCAGAATTTGATTCACGNAACAAATTATTAAGTTTTTACTATACTTTTTTTGAAAACTTGACTGCAAATAGGAGTTATGTTGTTCACGCTATAGCTGGAAANAAAAATCAACTCAAATCGATGACTGCTTTGACAGAGCTCAAGAAGTCTTTTTCTGAATACATTGAAAATTTAAATATTCAAACTATTGATCTAAAACAAGAAAGTCTTGAAAAACTTCAGTTAAGGTCCTTAAAAGAATCTGCTTGGCTGCAATTATTAGTAACTATGAAATTTTGGTTAGATGACACCTCCTCTTCATTCGAAAAAACTGATATTTTTATTGAAAAATCTGTAAAAGCTAGTTTCGATCTTATAGACACTACTCCTCTAAAAAGTATTATTGATTTTGGTAAGTTTTTATTTAAAGAAAAAATTCACAACAACTAATCTGAATGAAAACCATAGACAATATCCCCACATCTAAAATTCAAAGAGCAACAAGGATGGTGCAAACTGGCGCCAAAGTTGGTGTAAATTACATAAAGTATTATGGCGATAAAATAACAAAAACTGAGCAGGAGGCTAAACAACGTCTTAATGAAAATAATGCTGAAGACATTTATGATGGCTTGAAGAAATTGAAAGGAAGCGCATTAAAAGTTGCTCAAATGTTGAGTATGGAGAAAAGTATTCTACCTCAAGCTTATGTTGAAAAATTCTCATTGGCACAATTTTCTGTTCCTCCATTATCCCCCGCCTTAGTGATCAAGACGTTTAAAAAATATTTTGGTAAACACCCTGATCAAATATATGACAAATTCAATTCAACCTCTGTAAATGCAGCGAGTATTGGACAAGTTCACGCAGCTGAAAAATATGGAAAAAAACTAGCTGTAAAGATTCAATATCCTGGTGTTGCTGATAGTATAGCATCAGATTTATCCCTTGTTAAACCAATAGCTGTTAAAATGTTCAACATCAAAGGTAAAGACTCTGATAAATATTTTAAGGAAGTAGAAGATAAATTGGTAGAAGAAACAAATTACATTCTAGAACTTGATCAAAGTAATGAAATCGTTGAAAAATGTAAGCATATTCCAAACTTAAAATTTCCTACTTATTATCCTGAAATTTCATCAGATAGAATAATAACTATGGACTGGATGAAAGGCGAACATCTGTCAGAATTTACTGCGTATAATAACAATATAGAGTTATCAAATAAACTCGGTCAGGCATTGTGGGATTTTTACATGCATCAGCTTCATAACTTAAGAAAAGTTCATGCAGACCCGCACCCAGGTAATTTTCTAGTATCAAAAGAAGGTGACTTAATTGCCTTAGATTTTGGGTGTATGAAATCAATTCCTACTGAATTCTACATTCCTTATTTTGAGCTTGCAATTGACAAGAACATTAAAAACCCTGTTTTTTTCTTAAAAAAATTATACGAGTTAGAAATTTTAAGAGAAGACGATTCAAAAGAAGAAATTGATTTTTTCAAAGAACTCTTTTACGAGTTACTAAGCCTCTTTACCAAACCATTTAATCAAGATGTATTTGATTTTTCCGATCCTGTTTTCTTCAACAAGATCACCGAACTTGGCGAAAGGTACAGTAAAAGTACTGAGCTTAGAAAAATGAATGGTAACCGAGGATCAAAACATTTTATTTATATTAATAGAACTTTCTTTGGTCTTTATAATTTAATGTTTGACCTAAAGGCTAATAAAATTAAAATTAATAATTACAAAAAACTGTAAATGCATTATACCAGAGATCAAATAAATGACCTTGAAAAGATTAAGAAAATTAACTTAATCAATTCATGCTCGGGATATAAATCTGCTAATCTAATAGGAACAATTTCTAAGGAAGGGATAACTAATGTAGCTGTTTTTAGTTCTGTAACTCATTTAGGTTCTAACCCCCCTACTCTGGGATTTATTTTAAGACCAACAACAGTTCCAAGAGATACTTACAAAAACATCCTTGAATCTGGTGTATTTACCATTAATCATATTTTTGAAAATATTATAGAAGACGCCCATCACACATCTGCAAAATATGAAGAAGTAATATCAGAATTTGATATCACTGGACTGGAAGATGAATATTACAATGATTGCATTGCCCCTTTTGTAAAAGGTTCTCCAGTTCAAATGGAGATGAAATTTATAGAAGAGTATCACATAAAATCAAATAATGTAATTCACATCATTGCGGAAATTAAAAATTTGTATGTAAAAGATGATATTTTGAAAGAAGATGGATTTTTAGATTTAGCAAAGGGTAAAGTAGCGGCTATTAATGGACTGGATGCATACGCTATTGCTGACAACAATACTAGATTTAATTATCAAAGACCTAAGAAACTAAATACAATGAAGTAGTATGAAAATTCTCATTACAGGTGCAACAGGTTACATAGGAAAACGTTTAATTCCAATTTTATTAAACGAAGGTCATCACTTAATATGCACAGTAAGAGATATCGCAAGAATAGAGCATCTATATGCTAAAGATGAAAATATTGAGTTTGTTGAAATTGATTTTTTAAAAGCTAATTCGTTAAGTTTAATTCCATCAGAAATTGATATAGCTTTTTATCTTATTCATTCCATGTCTAATTCTGCGAAAGAGTTTCATATTCTTGAAGAGCGTTGTGCCTTTAATTTCAAGAGAGCAATAGAAAAAACATCAGTAAAGCAAGTCATTTATCTTAGTGGTATTACTAATGACACCAAGTTATCTAAACATCTTCTTTCTAGAAAAAATGTCGAAAAAACACTTCAGTCTAAACAGTATGCTCTAACTACTTTTAAAGCTGGAATTATTGTTGGTTCTGGCAGCTCCTCTTTTGAGATAATTAGAGATTTAGTTGAGAAACTTCCCTTTATGATTGCGCCAAGATGGCTGAACACAAAAACACAACCAATAGGGGTTAGAGATGTTTTGTCTTTCTTAAGTAAAGCAATTGGTAAAAAGGAATTGTACCATAAATCCTTTGACATATTTGGTCCTCAGATATTAACTTATAAAGAAATGTTATTGCAATTTGCAAAGTTTCGAGGATTAAAAAGAACGATAGTTACAGTTCCCATTATGACACCAAAGCTTTCTTCNTATTGGCTATATTTTGTCACATCAACCTCNTACAAATTAGCATCCTCCCTNGTNAATAGCATGGGGATAGAGATTATTGGAGAGAAATCATCTATCAATTCACTACTAGATATTCATCCAATGAATTACAAAAAAGCTATAGAATTAGCTTTTATTAAAATTGAACAAAACAGTATTATATCTAGTTGGAAAGATTCGTACATAAGTAGTGGGAAACTCCAAAACTATATCCACAAATACATTAATGTACCTAGTTATGGATGTTTTAAAGACTTTAAGCAAAGAAATGTTATNGATACAGAAAAAACTGTCAATAAAATTTGGTCTATAGGTGGAGANAACGGCTGGTATTATGGAACATTTTTATGGAAAATTAGGGGGTATATAGATCAATTTTATGGAGGCACAGGATTAAGAAGGGGAAGAAGAAGTCCAACAGAGTTACTTAATGGAGATGCATTAGATTTCTGGAGAGTAATATATGCAGATAAGAACCAAAAAAAATTATTGCTTTATGCAGAAATGAAATTGCCTGGTGAAGCTTGGTTGGAATTTAAAATTGAAAAAAATGTTTTATATCAAACAGCAACATTTAGACCCAAAGGAGTTGCTGGTAGATTATATTGGTATTTAGTTACACCAATTCATTGGTTCGTTTTTAACGGTATGATTAACAGAATAATTAAAACAAAATAGTTGAAAAAACAGTATTTGCCAGTAAAATATTGTGCAGTTTGTGAAAAACCATTTAACTGGAGAAAAAAATGGAAAAAAAACTGGGAACAAGTTAAATATTGCAGTGAAAGATGCAGGAGAAACAAACAAAAAATAAGTTAAAAATTGATTGATAAAACAGAAATAAAAAATACTACGGGACTCGTTTGGTTTGGAAATGATCTTAGAATTCATGATAATGATGTACTGTCTCTTGCAGTTAAAAACCATACAAAAGTAATTGGTGTTTACATCATAGATCCTTTCTTGTTTGAAGAAAATAAGTTTGGTTTTAAAAAAATGGATGTATTTAGAGCACAATTTCTTTTAGAATCATTGCACGATCTTAAACACCAATTATTAACAAAAAATATTTCATTACTAGTTTATTTAGACAAACCAGAAATTAAACTCAAAGCTATATGTGATAGCTATCAAATTGATTCATATACAAACAGAAAGAATGGACGCATGAAGAAAATATTTCTAAAATTAAAGTTCAAAAATCCTTACAAAATACTATCAAAATAATAGAGGTTTATAATCAGTTTTTATATCACCCTGAAGATGTAAATATTAAAATTGAAAATATACCCCAGGTATTTTCTAATTTAAGAAAGAAACTAGAAAAATATGTAGCAGTACGAGCTAATACTGAAGTTCAAAAATTGAATTCAACAAATATTATTAACACTACAAATCATATTCCAACATTAAATGAGCTAGGTTTTAAGTTATTCGAAAAAGACAAAAGAACAGCTTTCCCATTTCACGGAGGAGAGAGTGAAGGCTTAAAAAGGTTACATAATTATTTTTTTGAAACAAAAAAATTAGGATTTTATAAAAAAACAAGGAATGGATTAATAGGAACAGACTACAGCTCCAAATTTTCTCCTTGGTTGGCCAACGGATCACTATCAGCAAGAACTATTTATTGGAATGTTAAAAAATTTGAGGAAGATGAGATAAAGAATCAGTCTACATATTGGCTTATTTTTGAATTGATTTGGAGAGATTATTTTAAATATATTTCATTAAAACATGGTAACAACATCTTTAAGATTGGTGGAATTTTGAATAAAAACTACTTATGGTCATCCAATAAAAAAATTATACAAAATTGGATCAATGGAGAGACAAAAGATGATTTTGTGAATGCTAACATGATCGAATTAAAACGAACAGGTTGGATGAGCAACAGAGGAAGACAAAATGTTGCTTCTTATTTTGCCAAAGAACTAACGTTAGATTGGAGAATCGGTGCAGCCTATTTTGAATCTATACTACTAGACTATGATGTTCATAGCAACTTTGGAAACTGGATGTATGTTTCTGGTGTAGGTAACGATCCAAGAGATCGAAAGTTTAATACCCAACTTCAAGCAGAGCGTTACGATCCTGCACATTTATTTAGAAATCGTTGGCTACAACAAACACTATTTTAACACATGAAAACAGTTGCATTAGTTTTCCCAAACCAACTCTTCGAGATTACACCTTTTAAAGATTTAAAATGTGAATTGTATATCGTAGAGGA
>JGI26246J51724_1001471_pt1 | contig 10697 bp, 4 predicted proteins | sample SaaInlLV_10m_DNA_FD_51724 | JGI IMG/M metagenome (IMG submission 51724) | reverse complement strand
AGCATCCCGCTGACACTCTCGGGCGCATCGATGTTGCCATTAGGCCCGCCCATATCGGTGCGGACCCAGCCCGGATGCAGCGTCGTGACGGCGATGCCCTCGGGCGCAAGGTCTATTGCGAGGGTTTTTACNACCGAATTGAGCGCCGTCTTCGAGCTGCGGTAGATGGTTGAGCCACCGCGGCCATTGTCTTCGATCGAGCCCATCTTCGAGCTGATATACACCAGCTTCTTGCCATTACCCTTACGCACATTTTCGATAAGCAGTTGTGTTAGCAGCATCGGAGCGACAGCATTCGTATAAAGAACCTCGGCCATTGCAGGTCCTTCGACGTGACCAAAATTGGCATCTCGTGGCCCATAGACTCCCGCATTGTTGATAAACACGTCGATTGGCTCGTCGTTTAGCAGGTCGACAGCCTCGCGCATCGACGCCTCATCAGTCACATTCATCTCAACGAGCGAGAGCTGGCCGCTGTGCTTTAGTGTTAGCGCAGTGAGGTCAGTCGCTGTCGCGATGTCGCGGCAGGTAGCAATTACCCGTTGCCCGCGCGCGAGCAGCTGCTGCACAAACTCAAGGCCGAGGCCACGATTACAGCCAGTGATGAAATAAGTAGACGTTGACATAGCGAACTCCGAGCGGGTGAAGGACTAGGGGCAATCTCTGATCAGCATGACCGGTTCTCTCTGTTATGAGTCGAAGCCCAAGCTGTTATACTTTTGTAATTATACCTCAGGCGATCTTAAAACTGTGGCTGAAGTAGTTCGTTCGTCGCTTATTGCTAGTCGCTTATTGTAAGTCGGCTAGCGCCTGAGGATACGAATCAAAGAGAGACTACGACCATCATGACGACACACAACCTCACGCTCCGCCTCATTACCGCCGCGCTCGGCGCGCCCTTTTTATTGGCGGGCAATGCCCATGGGCAGAATGCGGCGACCGAGCAAAATGTCGAAGAAATAGTCGTGATAGGTGTTGTACCGGGTGGCGCAGGCATCGACCGAAATAAGATTCCCTATCCCGTGCAGACCGCAGATGCGGCAGCAATACAGCAGGCCGACAGCGCCAGCCTAGCGGACTTTCTCCGCCGCGGCTTCGGCAGCGTCACGCTTAACGACGCGCAGAATAATCCGCTGCAGCCAGATCTTCAGTACCGCGGTTTCACCGCCTCCCCATTGCTCGGCCTTGCACAGGGCTTGAGCGTTTATCAGAACGGCGCACGCATCAACGAGCCGCTCGGTGACTCGGTCAATTGGGATCTCATGCCGCAATCGGCTATCGCCGGCGTAACGCTAACCGGCGGTACAAATCCCCTCTTCGGACTCAACAGCCTCGGCGGGTCACTCGGTATTCGCATGAAAAACGGCTTCGAATTTGAAGGCTCTCAGCTCGGCGTGCGCACCGGCTCGTTCGGACGCACAACCGCATTCCTCGAGACCGGCGGCAATAACTACGACAGCACCGAAGGCTTTGCCTATTACCTTAACGTCGAGTCGTTCGACGAAGACGGCTGGCGCGACCAATCCGCTTCAGAGGCGCTTAACGCCTACGCGAGCGTTGGCTGGCGCGGCGAGCGCGGATCGATTAATGCCGATCTGCAGCGCGGCGACTCGAATCTTCGCGGCAACGGCGCGGCGCCAGTTGAGCTTCTTGCTCTGAATCGTGCCGCAATTTTTACGGCGCCCGACATCACCGAAAACGATCTACTGATGGCGGCGCTCGACTTCGCGTTTGAGCTCNCGCCCACGCAAACTCTCAGCGGCAACCTGTACAATCGCCGCAACACAACTGATGCCTTTAANGGCGACGGCTCCGAGTTCGGCGTGTGCAACTTCGGCGGTAGGCCAACGCTTATCGAGGCGCTCGAAGACGACGACCTCGAAGAGATTGGGCTCGACGACGACGATCTCTGTGACAATCAGTTCGCCAGCGCCGATGCGNTAGAGGACTATCTCAATACCCTAGGTTCTGACGACGAGTTTAATCTCGAAGACTTCACCGACGACCTCTCGGGAACCGGAAGGCTCAGCGACGAGGCTATCAACAATATTAGCCGACGCACGCAGCGCAGCCGCGGCATAGACCTGCAGTGGAGCAATACCTCACCGGTAGCAGGTTTCGACAACCAGCTCATCGTCGGCGGCGCCTATTTCCGCGGTCTGTCTACTTTCGACTCAGTGCTCGAGCTGTCCGATCTAGACCCCATCACGCGCGTAACCACCGGACTCGGCACGGGCACATTTGTCGATGCCGAGGCTACGTCTGTCACAACGGCGACACGATCAACCAGCCTGTATTTCACTAACACAACTCAGTTAACCGACTCGCTCGCGCTCACCCTCTCCGCGCGTGCCAACGACACCGACGTCAGGCTGCAAGATATCAGCGGAGTGAGACCCGAACTCAACGGCGAACATCGCTTTCTGCGCGTCAACCCTGCCGCAGGTCTCACCTGGCAGGCGAGTGCAGACACGGTGCTCTACGCGTCTTATAGCGAATCTTCGCGCGCGCCAACGCCTATCGAACTTGCCTGCAATGAGGGTGTTTTCGAGGTTGCCCAGCGCTTCGCTCTCGAGCGGGGCGACGACCCAGACGACATCGACTTCGAATGCCGCCTGCCCAACGCCTTCCTCGCCGACCCGCCACTAGAACAGGTCGTCGCTAAGAATATCGAACTTGGCGCACGCGGCACTCTCGTACTACCCCTAGCGGCCCTCGGCGCTCTGCAATACGAGGTCGGTTTATTTAACACAACAAACCGCGACGACATTCTCTTCCAGACCACTGGCCGCTCGACCGGGCTCTTCGCCAATGTCGATAAGACTCGACGCCGAGGTTTCGAGGGCAAGGTGCTAGGCAGCGCAGGCGCGCTGAGTTGGATGATTGCCTACAGCCATATTGAGGCAACGTTCGAAGCCGACTTTAACGCACTCAGTCCGAATCACGACTTCGCCGACGGTGAGGGTGAAATTGCGATTTCAAAAGGCGATAGCATACCCGGCATTCCAGAACAGCAATTCAAACTTGTCGCTGACTACGCGCTCACCCCGCGCTGGCAGTTGGGGCTGGACATGCTCGCCAACAGCGGCCAAACCTTGAGAGGTGACGAATCAAACCAACTCGCACCCACCGCTGGCTATGCGATACTCAACCTGCGTACACGCTATGCCTACAGCGATCGGTTCGAGGTCTACGCCCGCGTAGATAATCTCTTGGACAGGGATTATGAGACGTTTGGTTTGCTAGGGGAGGAACCGGGCGAGGTCGACGTGCCGCTGATATCCGAGATGACCATTCCGCGGTTTTTGGGTGCGGGTCAGCCGCGCGCTGCGTTTGTTGGACTCAGGGTTAGGTTCTAGCCGATTTCTCTGCCACGCTCTTCCATGCTCTCCTGCTGGCTGCTACTGCGCCCAGGAGAGAGCACAGATTAGTGACCCAGTTTGCGCTCAACGATCACGAAGAAAATTTACCGCACGATCCGGAAAATCGGTGAAGGCACCATCGATTCCAGCCTCGAAGAAAAACGCGTCAAGCATGTCCTCGAAGCTACCTGCCCACTCAGCCACCTGGCCCTCGTCTGCCCTGAAAGTATACGGATGCACCTGCATGCCATTGGCATGCGCAAGCGCCACAAGGTTGCTGATCCTCAGGTTGCCCGGCGTAGAATCCGGCGCAATGAGAAGGCTTTTGTCTGGACCAAAGCCATCGGCGTAGCGCCCCACTTCTTGCATGCCGCTTTCGTTAAACATCCACTGGTATTCTTCGTCGTCGCCAACGAGCATGACCAGATTTAGGTCGATGCCGGCCTCGGGGAGGATCTCGTCGCGCAGGCGTTTAACCTCTTCCCAACTAAAGGTTTGCAGGAATACCTTTTGTTCTTTGCTCGTATAGCCATAGGCCTTGAGTTCGGCGACCACTGCGCGGCCAAGGTCTTTGCCTTCGGCCAAATGAAATTCGGGTGATTTTATTTCGGGATAGATACCTACGTCGCGGCCCGTAGACTTATTCATCCCTTGAATCAATTCTAACTCTTCGGCCAGCGTCGCAATGCGAAACGAGGAAGTGTTCATCGGAAAACGCGCGGCGTAGCCCTGCACGCGCTCGCCCTCGACGACCCGCGCACCTTCGCTCGCCGCGAGTTGACGAATCTCTGCAAGCGTAAAATCGATCGCGTAGTGTTTTCCGTCTGCGCGCGCCCGACCCGGAAATTTTTCAGCCACATCAGTGGTTCGATCCAGCGTGATATCGTGGATGACAATAAGCTGATCGTCTTTGGTCATGACTACATCTTGCTCGATGTAATCGGCACCCATGGCATAGGCCATCGCCTTCGCTTCGAGCGTGTGCTCGGGAAGATAGCCGCTCGCGCCACGATGGGCGACCACCACCTTTTGAGCAAACGCACCCGATGAAGTTATGACCGCCATAGCTAACACTCCGAAAACTTGCATTGCACGCTGCAGTAGATTCAACATAGGTAATACTCTTATTTTCTCTTTGATGTATCGCGATTAGGAACCGAAGCGATACCTTAACTTAATTGCGAGGGTGTCGACTATCGTATCCGTCCATGACTGCACCAACAAATCTTGGAAAGTTTCGAAGCTATCGGTAGGCAGATTGCTGCCGCGTGTGTACACAACGAATAGATCCGAAAGCGGGGCAATCTCCCACCGGTAGCGCGCTTGGAAAGTGAGCCTGCTAATGGTGAAATTATCAGAATCGTCGTCAGATTTAGCGACCGGTTGTAGGAAGTCCAAATTTTGTGAATCAACCTGCCAGAATCGATCCTCGAACGCCTTAAGCGCAGTCCATTGCAACGTAAACCGAAGCTGCTGCCACGCGTTTAGAAAATAATTCATCTCTAGCTGCGGCGCCCATTGGTGGGACTCAAAACTGGTATACGAGCCGCTCCCTTTGTGGACTAGCAGCGCTTCCCGGTCGGTATAGTCAAGCCTCAAATCACTCGAAAAGCGATCATTAGGNCGCCATGTGAATCGAGCCGAAGCACCAGTTCTCGCGGGCCCAAGTTCATCTTGATCAAGGTTTAGATCGAAATTGAACGCTAGCTTATCGGCGGGGTTAGTTCTAAAGCCGAGATTTAACCCGTACCGGCCCTCCACTTTAAAATCGCCTGTTCCGCGACCGAGTCGATCATCGATGCGCTCAGGGAAATAACGCAGACTGACGTCATAAGTATTGTTATTAAGGGTGTTGTAGCCGCGGTTTAAAAACAACCCTAGCCTGACTGGTTCGCCATCAGTATTCCATTGGTTAGATATAAATAAACTTGTTGTTCGNTGCCTGAGACCTGGAACGTCTGACTCAATATTGAACATGTTGTAGTCCAAATTCATCTGGTCATTGCGGGTTAGAAAGCCGAGTTCATTTATATCGAGTGTGTCATCGATATAAGTCGCGCGCAGGCCATGCTGTAGACCCCTGCGCGGGCGGAAAGCGACATCACCAAGGAAACCATTCCCCGTTTTGCCATCGACGTTGCTATGCATTATTTGCGTGTCGATCACAAATCGGTTGTCTGCCGAAAAATAATGCATGTCGACGGCATGTGCCGTCGCATCGATTGTTGGGTGCGAAAGGTTAGTACCCATCCACCCTATTGCACGGCGTCCGCCACTGCTGGTGTCTTCGTAGAGCAAGCGTGCGATGCTAAAGTCGCGCCCAACTGCATTTAATGTCACCTGCGTGCCGTCGTCGAGCGTGCCGGCTATTTGTGATTCAGTTTCAGAGGCGAGCAGGGTGCCGTAGCGCCAGTTCCCACTTTGACCGGTCAGTTTCACCGCACCGAGTAGTTCCGAAGGTTGACTTAGGTCTGTTGGCACAACGTTGACTTCGTCGGGGACATCGTGAATTGCAGCACCGCCAATGCGCCTCGTGTTGAGAAGAGAAATCGGGCCGCCTGGACCGCCTCGCCCAGATGTTCGCGGCGAGGTATTAAAAACATCTTGTCCCTCCAAGAAAAAAACGCGACGCTCAGGGAAAAACACCTCGAATGCAGTAAGATTAACAACCACATCATCGGATTCAACATTGCCGAAGTCGGGATTCAGGCTCGCCGAGAGCAGAGAATTAGAGGTGGGTCGCCAGAATATTTCGGTGCCTACTTTATAAGTTGATTCATCGCGAACACCGTCGTAAATACCCGATGCAAAGGGGTAATAAGTGAGCTGACGCCTCGGCTCTATGTCTTTGAGCTCATATTTTTCGAAGGCAGAGAGGAATTGATTTACTGTGCCAGGCAACGGCGGGTTCGCCCATGCCTCGCCTTGCAAATGTCCAACCTGACGCTCTAAGTAAATGCCGATTTTACGGTCATCATCTACCTGAGGCAGAGGCATCATTGACCAGGGAATATAATATTCCGCACTCCAGCCATTCTCGAGGGCCTGTGTCCGTGCGAGCCAAGGTCCATCCCATTGAAAATTAAATGTGCGCTCCGGAAGTATAGTGGCGTCGGTTAATGAATTGCCTAGGTTTATGCGTAAATAAAACCCATAAAGTCCTTCGCCCGATGCGTCTATTGCTACAACAAACCCATCGCGTTCGAGCCTGACATCGCGCGACGTCATTCGCGCCATCAACGTTTCTTGCGGCTGAAAGTTCATCGCGCTCAGGTAAATGCCGCGCTCGGTGTAAAAGAAACGAACATGCGTTTCGTAAGGCGTGTCGGCAAGCGTGTCGGGGTCGATTACTTTCATGCCATCAATGACGGGAAGGTCTTTCCAGACGTCCTCGTCGATGAAGCCGTCTATCGTGATCTCGGCATCGCTCTGCTCTATTCGCGTGATCTGCGGTAACTGAACAGCGATGCCGTCCTGTGCGGTCAATTCGGACAGAGGTAGAACAGCAAGCAGACAAATAATTGAGGCGAGCCGCAAAGTCGATTTAGGGAAATTCAAAACAGCAAAGCTCATGTAATTGCTCGCTAAAAAGTGGCCCACGAGGACCACGGTCGACGCACCGATTTATTGATGAAGATCAATTTACCGCGGTCTCGGGGAGCAGAGTGTACAGCAGAATTACTAACTTAAGGGTTTACGAAACAATTAGTTGCATTAGCGTCTAGCGGTCAGGGTTGCTGTGACAGTGAGGTTTTCTTCCCCACGATTGAGTTCGATCGCAACGACATCGCCGATAGCGTAAGTCCTCAAGAGATTCGAGTAGGTCTGTAAATCAGTGACAGTTTGCCCGTTCAACGACAATATAATGTCATTCTGCCGAAGCCCAACCGCGTCGGCCGCACTGTCAGGGATAACGCCGGTAATGCGCACGCCCGCGCCAACATAGGCGAAGTCGGGTACGGTGCCAAGACTCGCACCCCGCTCCTCGGATCCCAACGGTGCGACGACAACTGGCGCATTCGCGAGCGTCACCCGCAGCGGTTCAGCGCGCTGGCCGAGGTACATCGCTGCTTCCTCTAGCCACGAAGCCACTTCAGAAAGCCCCTCATAATCGAGCTTCGCCGCGCTATCGCTAGTCCGGTGATAGTCGGTATGAAGACCCGAAAATAGGTGGATTGCAGGCACTCCGTTATTGAGAAAAGACACGTGATCACTGCTCGCAATGGTTTGTGCCGGCAGCTGCGATTCCACGCCTATGGTGTAGCCAATGCCTTGCGCCATGAACGGCCACTCATAGGCGCTCTCGCTACCAAATACCTGCAGCTTGCGTCCCTCCAGCCTGCCCACCGCGTCTAAGTTGATCATCGCATAGAAACCAACATCACCGAGGGCGCTGGGCGGAGACGAGACGAAGTGCTTGGACCCCAACAAGCCCGATTCTTCGCCACTAAAGGCGACAATCACGATCGGCCGCACCGGCGTAAAAGCACGCGTAAGCTTGGCCGCAACTTCAATAAGCACTGCTACACCCGATGCGTTGTCGTCTGCGCCGGGGAACGGTATGCCGCGCTCGTCTAGCCCAAGATGGTCATAATGCGCACCGAGCACAACCGGCTGGTTTGCCAGTGCCGGATCACTTCCCGGAATAAGGCCAACGAGATTGCTGAGTTGCTGCACCTTGCCATTATCGAGAGTGGCCTGCCATGTTTGCAGATAGCTGCCGCCAATAGCCTGCAGACCGATGCGCCTAAATTCGCCCTGAATATAGCGAGCAGCTCCTTCGATACCCTCGTCTCTGGGGGACAGGACTTGCGTTATGCCGCGTCCGAGCAGCCCAGCGTCAGTCAGCTTTTCCACGTGACGCGCAAGGTTTGCTGCTAAATATTTTGGCGGCAGCTCAGTCAATGCCGGCACCGCAGGCAAGCCCGCAAGCGCGCGCGTCGACCCTCTCTCAGGGTTTAACCAAACGAGCGGCGAGTCGCTGCTTGCCCACACACCCTTTACGTCGTTAGTCGGCGCATCACCAACGAAGCTCAGATAAGAGTATTTTCCGTAATGGGGGAGTTTCTCGATCATTCCTGGCTGCGCCGCTTGTTTATCAATAGCAATGAAGCCAAGCGCTAGCTCGTCGGAATTTGGATGCCGGGTCACGAAAACCGAACTACGCTCCTGAAATGCCACCTCGGTAGCGCCCAACGACAGCCCATTTTCGCGCCTACTGACATTGCTCGAAGCTGCCTCTATCGCTCGATCGGCGAATCGATTATTTCGGCCCAGAACCCAGACACTCGAATCAGTGGGCAACGACTCGATCTCGTCATCGCGCACGATACGCGCACTTACGCCCTCGCCGAAGTTTGCGGCGAGTTCACGCCAATGCGCCTCGGTCAGCGCAACATCGGCGTCCCCGAAGTTAGACGATCGCGGCGCCGCGCTCGCCGATGGCACGACAAAGGTGATCGTCGACGCGCCAAAAAGCTCGCCAATGGTGGGCGGTGTTTCGGCTCGGTCGAGCGTGCGAAAAAGATCAAAATAAGGATCAACGACTACGGCCTCAAGCGCCGAATAATTATCGGCTAGAAAGCCCTCGGCGCGCTGGCTTAGAGCGACGTCGACAAGCTGCGGCGTATCGCTGTCTGCATAATAAAGCGCGACTGGCACAGTGAAGGAAAATGGCGCCTCGTCTTGAATCTGCGCAAACATCAGTCGCGCTTTATCGCCGCGCTCTTCGAGAACAGACACTGCCAATTCGGGCGCGCCTTTGCGCGCTACCCATTGGGTAAAAAACGGCTGTAAATCGCGTTCGGCAACCGCCGAAAAATGGGCGGCTATGTCGGCGAAAGAAGCACGCGTAAATTTAAAGTCGCGGTAAAATTGTTTCAGCCCGCCAAGAAATAATTCATCGCCTAGCTCGACGCGAAGCATGTGCCAGAGCATGAGTGTCTTGCCGTAGCCCACCGCCTGCGATGCGGCAGAATTTCGCGACGTGAATTCGGCGAGGGGGAAATCGGCCGCATCGCTGACATAGTTTTTATACCTTGCGAGCATTTCCTTACGGTATTCCGGCCCCCTCCCTTCAACCTCTTGAAAAAGGTGGTCTGCCAAATACGCGGTTAATCCTTCACTCCAATTGCCCGACTCATAGTCGGGATAGACGCCGTTGCCCCACCAATTGTGTAAAATTTCATGCGGATAGGACGAATCGATAATAAACGGGAACCGAATGATCTGCTCGCCCAGTAAGGTGAACGAAGGCATCCCATATCCTGTCTCCCAAAAATTTTCGACCAGAGCGAATTTACTGTACGGATACGCGCCTAAGAGTGGCTCGTAAAGTGCGAGATATCGCTCCGTTGCATCGAGATATTTGGCGGCAAGATTTTGGTCGGGCGAACGCAGCAGCGCCAGCACCTCAACTTCGTTCTCGCGGTCACCATTTGGCAGCACAGACTGGTAAACAGACGTGTATTCAGTAAACGCCGCTGCGATCAAATAGACCTCTTCCATCGGCACGTCGCTGCGCCAGGCGTTGTCGCCGACACTATCTCCCTGACTGATACCTCGCCACCCTCGGGCGGAGTCGGCGAATTCTATTTGCAGATCAAAGGTAATCAAGTCGTCGCCAAACTCTGGCACCCACGCGCTACTCCGGTTGAGGTAGACGCCGCGCGAATCGATAATTCCCGAGGTCTCGGAAAAACTCTGTGAGTACTGAGCACCGGTTTGACGCGTTTCGTCAAACAGCGTGCCAGAATAGGTTAGCTCGAGGGACTGGCTCCTGCGGCGCGGTAGGTCTACCGAATAACGCGTTGAGCTCGCAGCAATACCGCCGGTTTCATTAATTCCTTGGGCCAGTTCCTGCGCCGATAATCCTGTTTCGCGAAGACCGCGAGGACGATTGGTGATCTGCAGATTCGAATTAAGCGCGAATGCGATATCGCTACGCCCAAACCGTTCGGGCAAGTCGATTGTATCGGTAACCTCGAGGCGATTATTCTCGGGGTCGAGCGTGACCCTAAGGCTATGGTGGATTGGCGTAAAATCGGATGCCGCAGGTTCTGCGCCGCTGTCGGTTCCTTGCCCGAACGAAGTCTGCACAGTTAGCAAACTTAGCAAGCCGATGCAAAGCGCGAGCCGCATTTAGTGAGCGCTCGAATTAGCCAGAAGTTCCAGCGCGCGGGCGTGATTCCAGTCGGCTATATGCAACTGCGACGTGCCATCTGGCGTGCGCGTCGTGCTCCATGCAAGCTGATCTCCGCTTGGCGAGAACACCGGCAGAATGTCTGTCCCGTCTGTGTTGGTCACTCTAACCGGTGCGTGCGCACCTTGGGTATC
>JGI26246J51724_1001465_pt1 | contig 10712 bp, 10 predicted proteins | sample SaaInlLV_10m_DNA_FD_51724 | JGI IMG/M metagenome (IMG submission 51724) | reverse complement strand
GGAACAAAAATTGATGCGGCTCGTCGTATTAATGAACTCTCAGATGCTGAAATATTATCAATCCGCGAATATATTGATGCTAACTTTGAAGTTGAAGGAGACCTTCGTAGAGAAGTTTCAATGAATATCAAAAGATTGATGGATTTGGGCTGCTACAGAGGCTTACGTCATCGTCGTGGTTTGCCAGTTCGTGGTCAACGCACAAGTACTAACGCTCGCACTCGCAAAGGTCCTGCAAAGGCCATTGCTGGTAAGAAGAAATAGGGGGTTCTGATCAATGGCACGTGAAGCACGTATGAAAAGAAAAGAACGCAAAAACATCACAGCTGGTGTTGCACACATAAATTCTTCTTTCAATAATACAAAAATTCTTATCGCAGATGCTCAAGGAAATGCTATTGCATGGTCTTCTGCTGGAACGATGGGTTTTAAAGGCTCTAGAAAATCCACACCTTACGCAGCTCAAATGGCTGCTGAAGATGCAGGCAAAAAAGCTCAAGAGCATGGCGTAAAAACTTTNGAAGTTGAAGTGCAAGGTCCGGGTTCTGGTAGAGAAAGTGCTCTTCGCGCTTTAGCTGCAATTGGACTAAATGTTACATCAATTCGTGATGTAACACCTATGGCCCACAATGGTTGTCGCCCACCAAAGCGTCGCCGCGTTTAATATTTTTTGGTAGGCATTAATGCCTACCATATTATAATTTTAACCTCGAGCGTTCGCTAGGCCGGAATCATCCCAGTGAACAAGAATGGAGGCCCTTATGATCCATAAAAATTGGCAAGAGCTAATAAAGCCAACACAATTAGAAATTAAACCAGGCGCAGACCCACTGCGTATGGCAACAGTTATCGCTGAACCATTAGAGCGTGGATTTGGCCTAACTTTAGGAAATGCATTGCGTCGTGTGCTTCTATCTTCATTGCAAGGTTCTGCTATCACATCTGTACAGATTGATAATGTTCTGCATGAATTCTCTTCTGTTGCTGGTGTACGTGAAGATGTGACAGACATGGTTTTAAACTTAAAAGGTGTTGCTATTGCAATGGAAGTTGAAGGTCCAAAGCGTGTTTCAATTTCTGCCAAAGGCCCAACAATTGTAACTGCTGGTGATATTGCTGAAACTGCGGGTATTGAAGTTCTAAATAAAGATCACATAATTTGTCACCTAGATGACGGAGCTTCTTTGTTCATGGAGTTAACTGTTGATACAGGCAAAGGTTATGTTGCAGCAGACCAAAATCGTCCTGAAGATGCACCAATCGGTTTGATCCCAATCGATGCATTATATTCACCTGTCTTGAAAGTCTCATATGACGTTCAACCAACTCGTGAAGGTCAAGTTTTAGATTATGACCAGCTAACCATGAAGATTGAAACTGATGGTTCTGTTTCTGCTGAAGATGCAGTAGCATTTGCAGCGCGTATTTTGCAGGATCAGTTAGCCACTTTCGTGAACTTTAACGAACCCGAAGCGGCTCAGCGTCAGGATGAAGAGGATGACTTAGAATTCAATCCATTACTATTAAAGAAAGTGGATGAATTAGAACTGTCTGTACGTTCTGCGAATTGTTTGAAAAATGACAATATTGTTTACATTGGTGATTTGATACAAAAAACTGAAGCAGAAATGTTACGAACTCCAAATTTCGGACGTAAATCGTTAAACGAAATTAAGGAAGTATTAACAGTTATGGGACTACACCTCGGTATGGATATCGTTGATTGGCCACCAGAAAACATAGAAGAACTTGCAAAAAAGTTTGAAGATCAATTTTAAGAAAATGGCTCCCTCAAAAGGGAGTCTATAAATGCCCACAATAGTGGGGAATAGGGTTAATTTTCAATTCTGAAAATAATCCGGGCAATCCCGCCCCAAGGAGTGTGAGACCCATCGCAGGCTCGCCAGACAAAGTAAAAATGAAGAAAAAGGAATAAAATTATGCGCCACGCAAAAGGTTATCGTCGATTAAATCGTACGCACGAGCATAGAAAAGCCTTATTTGCCAACATGGCTGGGTCATTAATTGAGCATGAGCAAATAAAGACGACTTTACCAAAAGCCAAAGAGCTTAGGCCGATTATGGAAAAAATGATCACTTTAGCCAAACGCGGTGATTTACATGCTCGTAGACAAGCAGCTTCAAAGCTAAAGCAAGATCAATATGTTGCAAAGTTATTTGAAATTTTAGGTCCACGATATAAAGACCGCCAAGGTGGATACGTTAGAGTTTTAAAGGCAGGTTTTCGTTATGGGGACATGGCTCCAATGGCAATCATTGAATTTGTTGACCGTGATGTGAATGCAAAAGGTGCGGGTGATAAAGCGCGCCTTGAAGCTGAAGAAGCTTCTGAAAGCTAAATTTAGGATAAAGAGTTCTAAAACGAGCCTTTAAGGCTCGTTTTTTTTTGCATTCATTAAATATAAAATTCAAAATTAAATAATTAACTTTTTTAATTGTCATTTCTATTAAGAAGAAGAATTAATAATTATTTATATGAACTGATCATAAAACATTGTATGATTTGCTAATGGCAGATTTATTTGATCAAGACGCACCACCATCTAAACATGCAGGAAACCGCCCTCTTGCAGATAGATGTAGGCCAACAAAAATAACTGATGTTATTGGTCAACAGAAACTCATAGGATCTGATGGGTCTTTAACCATTATGCTTGAGAGTGGTAATTTGCCCTCCATTATTTTCTGGGGACCACCAGGAGTTGGAAAAACTACTATAGCTCGTCTTTTGGCATCAGAAGTAAACATGCATTTTGTTCAAATGAGTGCAATATATTCTGGAGTTTCTGATTTAAAAAAACAATTTGAAGCTGCTAAAATAAGACACTTAAATGGAAAAAGTACGTTATTATTTGTTGACGAAATACATAGGTTCAACAAATCTCAACAAGATGGTTTTCTTCCTTTTATAGAAAATGGAACAATTGTGCTTGTTGGGGCAACAACTGAAAATCCATCCTTTGAGTTAAATTCAGCTTTATTATCTCGTGCCCAAGTAATGCTTCTTGAGCGTTTATCTTTTAGTGATCTAGAGCTAATTACTCAGCGCGCTGAACGAGAGATGAAAACTCCACTGCCTTTGGATGGAGAGGCGCGTGAATTATTGTTTGAAATGGCTGATGGAGATGGGCGAAGTCTACTTAACCTAATTGAGCAAATATTTAATTGGGGTGCTGAAATGTTAAATAAAAGCCAATTAAGTAGCAGATTATCTAAACGCGCGGCACAATATGATAAAAATGGAGATGCACATTTTAATATCATTTCAGCGCTTCATAAATCGGTAAGAGGCTCTGATCCAGATGCTGCATTGTATTGGCTTGCAAGGATGCTAGAGGGTGGAGAAGATCCTCGATATATAGCTAGGCGAATAACAAGAATGGCTATAGAAGATATTGGTTTGGCGGATATGAGAGCTCAAGATGTCTGTTTGCAAGCTTGGAAAACCTATGAAAGATTAGGTTCACCAGAAGGTGATTTAGCATTAGCGCAAGCAGTTTTATATTTAGCTTTAGCTCCAAAATCTAATGCATCATATAAAGCCTACAAAAATGCTTTAATTTCGGCTAAAAAAACAGGCTCAAAAATGCCTCCAAAACATATACTGAATGCACCAACAAAATTAATGAAAGATATGGCATACGGAAATGACTATTTATACGATCATGATCAAGAAGATGGTTTTTCTGGGCAGAATTATTTTCCTGATGATATGCCACGTGGGATATATTATTTGCCAGTCGAAAGAGGTGAAGAACGTGAGCTTAAAAAGAGAATTGAATTTTTTAGTAAGTTACGTGTGAATAAAAACAAATCGACAAAATAATTTTAAGATGTATTAGGTGCATATGACCTATATTTATGTAGCACTAGGTGGAGCCTTTGGCGCCCTCATAAGATATTTATTAATGTTAAGCATCGCTTTTCCAATGGGTACGCTGTTAATTAATGTGTTGGGGTCATTTCTNATGGGAATAGCTTATATATGGTTTTCATCTCGGCTNAATGGTCAAGGTGCATTATTTTTTATGACTGGGGTTTTNGGTGGTTTTACTACATTAAGTGCGTTTTCATTAGATGTAGTTAGATTATTTGAAGCAGAAAAATATATTTATGCAGGAAGTTATATTCTGGCATCAATCATATTTTCCATACTAGCAATCTTTGCAGGAATATTTTTGACGAAAGTAATAATTACATGAGTGGTGTTCAAATAATTGAAGTTGATGATGATGGCCAAGATCAACGTTTAGANCGGTTTTTAAGGCGTACTTTTCCCGAATTAGGACAAGGNCGTATAGAAAAAATGTGCCGAAAAGGTGAATGCCGTGTTGATGGTAGTCGTGTTAAAGCTTCAACACGTTTATCTGTTGGGCAAACTGTTCGTGTTCCACCTTTGCCAGATACAAAAGATATGCCTCGTGATACTGCAACGGCAAAAATTACAAAAGCTGATGCACAAATGATAAGAGACGCTGTTTTATATAAAGATGATTACATAATTGCTATAAATAAACCTGCTGGNTTAGCGGTGCAGGGTGGTTCTGGCCAAATGCGGCATGTTGATGGATTATCAGCTGCTTTGAAATTTGATTTGGAGAATAAACCAAAATTAGTTCATCGCTTAGATAAAGATACTTCTGGAGTATTATTATTAGCTAGAACGGGTTTGGCAGCATCTGGATTGACAAAAGCGTTTCAATCTCGAGAAACTAGAAAGATATACTGGGCAGCTGTTGCTGGATGTCCTCATCCAAAAATAGGAACTATTAAGTATGGTTTAATAAAGGCCGGTGGCCATGGGCCAAATGGATCTGGTGAGAAAATGCAATGCATTCATCCAAGTGAAGTAACTGATATGCCTGATGCAAAACATGCTACCACAGATTACACGGTACTTGAGGATGTGGGTAAACGCGCTTCATGGGTTGCTTTGGTTCCTATTACAGGAAGAACGCACCAATTACGTGCGCATATGGCTGAATTGGGTAATCCTATTGTTGGAGATGGCAAATATGGCACTAATACGCAGACAAATGATGGTGATGGATGGGGTGCACAATTAGGTGGCGATATAAGCCGAAAAATGCATCTTCACGCAAGATCAATTACATTCACTCATCCTATTACTAAAAAAGAAATACATATAACTGCAGAATTGCCAGACCATATGGAAAAAACTTGGACAACATTCGGATGGGAAGTGAAATATGCTCCAGTTGATCCTTTTGAGGTTTATAAGTGACACCAAGTTTTAAAAAAAGATTTTGGAAAGATGCTAGAGTCGTAGATTTAAATGATGGCTATGTTGTTGAATTAGATGGAAGAGTAATCCGAACGCCATCTAAAGCATTGCTAAAAGTTGATTTTCGTAAAATTGCTGATCAAATTGCGTTTGAATGGATGGCACAAGAAGAAATTGTAAATCCTGCTACTATGCCAAATACGCGTATGGCAAACTCAGTAATAGATAAAATTATGGTGAATAAAGAAGCAGTCATTGAAATGTTGTCAGATTATTCTGGAAGTGATTTATTGTGCTATCGTGCGGTTTCGCCACAAGGATTAATAAGTCAGCAAAATGAGATTTGGAATCCAATATTAGAATGGTCAAAAGATGTTTTCTTAGCTCCAATGGTAACAACATCTGGTGTTATGCATATTAAGCAAAATAACAATTCCATGAATATCTATCGGAATGAGTTAAAGAAAATGAATTTGTATCAATTAGCGGGAATGCATGATTTGATTACAATAAGTGGTTCATTTGTAATTGCGATGGCATTAATTTCGAATCATTTAAATATTTCTGATGCATGGCATGCAGCAACAGTAGACGAAAGATGGCAAGAAATGCAGTGGGGTATTGATGACGAGGCTTCAGAAGCTCTTGAAAAGAAGCGAAAAGATTTCGAATTTGCTTATAAGTTTTGGGAAAATGCTTCTTATACAAATTAGCAATAGATATGTTGCTGATTTAGGTCATGCTTGATTACTTATAGCCAATAAACTAGGTTTTTTTACCTTGTGATACTGATATTATTAAACATACGGATATAAAATTAGTAATTTGCATTGTTGAAAAGTATAAATTTCAAACAAAACAAACAAACTTTACTTGATGTAAGTAAGAAATACTTACCTATATTAATAGTGTTTCTTTTTTTTTAATGAATTTCAATAGAATACAGTTGACGATCTATACTTATTTGCCGCAATATCAGTCAGGTTTTGGGTCGAACCCAATACTTTTACAAATAGATCCACTTTGGGTCTAACAAACGCTCTGATAATTTAAGAGCACACAGGATGAGGAAAAAGATGAAAAAATCTGCTTTTTTTGGCACAATAGCTGCCGCAACCTTTGCAGCTGGTTTTGCTGCTGCTGGTACACTTGAAGATGTTCAAGCTGCTGGCGAATTAAAATGTGGCGTTACAACTGGCCTAGCCGGTTTCGCTCTTGCTGATGCAAATGGTGTTTGGGATGGTTTCGACGTTGCTGTATGTCGCGCTGTTGCTGCTGCTGTTTTGGGTGATGGCAATGCTGTTAAATTTGTACCAACAACAGGTAAAACACGTTTTACTGCATTAGCTTCTGGTGAGATTGATCTGTTGGCACGTAACACAACATGGACATTCAGCCGTGACGTTGATTTGAAATTTGAATTTGTTGGTGTTAACTACTACGACGGACAGGGCTTCATGGCTCCTAAAGCGTTAGGTGTTTCTTCGGCTAAAGATTTAGATGGCGCAACTGTATGTATCCAAACTGGTACAACAACAGAGCTAAATTTAGCGGATTTCTTCCGTTCAAACAACATTTCATATGAGCCAGTGCCAATTGAAACAAATGCTGAAGCACAAGCGCAGTACTTAGCTGGTGCCTGTGATGTTTTCACAACTGATGCTTCTGGCTTAGCTTCAACACGTGCAACATTTGAAAATCCAGATGATCACATTGTATTACCAGAAATCGTATCAAAGGAGCCATTAGGCCCTCTAGTACGTCACGGTGACAACAACTGGGGTGATATTGCTCGTTGGACTTTGAACGCATTAATTACAGCTGAAGAATTAGGTGTAACATCTGCAAACGTTGCTGAGCATACAGCGAACGCTGGAAACAACCCAGAAGTTAACCGTCTACTAGGTACTGAAGGTGACTTGGGTGGAATGCTTGGTCTAGACAAGCAGTGGGCTTCAAGAGCAATTGCAGTCAATGGTAACTATGGTGAAATCTTTGAGAAAAATATCGGTGTAAATACTCCTATCGGTATCGCTCGTGGATTAAACGCTTCATGGACAAATGGCGGATTGATTTACTCTGCTCCGTTCCGTTAAGTTATAATCAAAGGGCGCTGTAAAATATTGCAGCGCCCTTTTTTTTTTATCAATTTTTAGTGAATATAATCGCTTTTTGCCTTAAAGATTATGGCAAAATGCAATTGCATTTAATTAAGGGGACAATAAGTAATGACTGCAATCCCAGATCCAAGTAAACAAGGGTTTAAGTTTAGCCAATTACTTTACGATACTCGCTATAGATCAATGACAATCCAGATTGTATCTTTGATAGCCATTCTTTTATTTTTTGGGTGGCTTATAAGTAATACGGCTGCCAATCTTGCAACTTTAGGCAAACCAATTCAGTTTAAGTTTCTTGGTGAGCCGTCAAACTATGACATCAATCAAAGACTTTTAGATTACACATCCAGAGATACTCATCTTCGTGCTGGTTTAATGGGGTTAATTAATACTCTCGTATTAGCATTAATGGGATGTGTAACTGCAACCATACTAGGTGTAGCAATCGGTGTCTTGAGATTGTCAAAAAACTGGTTAGTTGCTCGTGTTATGACACTATANATTGAGTTGTTTCGTAACATTCCAGTTTTACTTTGGATCATTATCGTCTTTTCAATAATGATTGAGACTATGCCGAGGCCCAATCAGTTTAGATCTGGAGAAGCAGCAATGAAGCTGTTTGATTCAGTAGCTATTACAAACCGGGGTGTTTATATTCCTGAACCATTATTTAATGGTGGGTTAGGCGATATTTTCTTACTTGGAGAATCAAGTTTAAGGTTTGGTGTGAGTTTAGACTTAATTGCTATTTTAATCGTACTTTTTGTAGGCCTTTTCATATCAAAGAAAATTAAAACAAACGCTGATTTTATTCAAAATGAAACCGGAGTAAGGCCAACAACATGGTGGAAAAGGTTATCAATAGTTATTCTGCCTATTGTAATTACACTTTGGGCACTTGGTTTTCATCTTGGTTACCCTGAACTAAAAGGCTTTAACTTCAAAGGTGGTATATATNTGCGCAATTCACTAATTGCATTGTGGATAGCCCTGTCACTTTATACAGCAGCTTTTATAGCAGAAAACGTTAGATCAGGTATACAAGCTGTTGCAAAAGGACAATCGGAAGCTGCTTATGCATTAGGCATTTCTCCAGGAAGAACTATGAGCTTAATAATTCTGCCACAAGCATTAAGAATCATTATCCCTCCGGTTATTTCACAGTTCTTAAATTTAACAAAAAATTCATCATTAGCAATCGCTGTAGGATACATGGATTTAACAGGAACATTAATGGGTATAACTCTTAATCAAACAGGCCGTGAGTTAGAAACAGTGCTCATGGGAATGGCCATTTATTTAATTATTTCATTAGCAATTTCGACTGTGATGAATTGGTACAATAACTCAGTAAAATTGGTGGAGCGTTAATATGGCTGATCTATCGTTTGTAAGAAAAGAAATTATTCCACAAAGGGCCGCACCACTTTCCCAAACTGGAATAATTGGTTGGTTTAGAAAGAATATGTTTTCTGACATTCCAAATACAATATTAACGATAATTGTAGGATATTTTATAATTTCCATTCTGGGAAACATATTACCATGGGTGTTTTCTCCCACATGGAATTCAGTATCCTTAACTGAGTGTAGGGGGATACTTGCAGAATTGGGTAGAAGTGGACATGGAGGTGGTGGCGCCTGTTGGGGCGTTATTCGTGAACGTTGGTTGCAGCTATTATTCGGCTTTTACCCATCTGAATTGTACTGGCGNCCTATTTTAGCATTTGTATTACTTGGTCTCGCCTTAGCTCCTGTACTTTTTGATAAGGCATCAAGAAAACTAATATACTTAACTGCAATATATCCATTTCTTTGTTTCTGGTTAATATGGGGTGGTTCTATTTGGTTCCCGGTAACAGTATTTTCAGGTTTCATCGTTGCTTACCTAGGATACGTATACGTTAACAAAGCATTTGGATCTTTAGCTGGCGTTATTGCATCAATTGCTTTGCCTGTGCTTTGGTGGCTTTTCATTACTAGCCCTCTCTCGATATTATTGCACTCGATTATGCCAATAGGTTCAGAAGCTATTGAATCTGATAGATTGGGTGGCTTTATGTTAGCAGTCTTAATAGGCGTTACAGGAATAGCTTTGTCACTTCCAATCGGAATATTACTAGCACTTGGTCGACAATCAAATCTTCCAATTTTAAAAGCTGTTTGTGTTTGCTTTATAGAATTTATACGTGGGGTGCCTCTAATTACATTGTTGTTTGTTGCATCAACACTTTTAAATATTTTCTTACCNCCAGGTTCAAATTTTGATTTGATACTCCGAGTAATGATAATGGTTACATTATTTGCTTCTGCATATATGGCTGAAGTTGTTCGAGGTGGTTTAGCTGCACTTCCTAAAGGTCAATATGAAGCAGCTGATAGTCTTGGTNTAGATTATTGGAAAGCTCAGAGACTCATAATTATGCCTCAAGCGTTAAAAATATCAATACCTGGAATTGTTTCAACATTTATTGGCCTATTTAAAGATACGACCTTAGTTTCAATCATTGGTTTATTAGACCCATTAGGGCTTTCTACTAACATTCGTGCAGATATGGCATGGAATGGTATATTGTGGGAGCTATATGGTTTTGTTGGCCTAATTTTCTTCATTTTCTGTTTTTCTATGTCGCGGTATTCAATGTACCTTGAGCGCAAGCTTGCGACAGGTCACTAATCAAAGGAGCGTCTGTTATGGCTAACGCAAAAAAGCAACTACAAGTCAGTGACGAGGTAGCAATCCAAATCACTAATATGAATAAATGGTATGGTTCATTTCACGTACTCCGAGATATTGATTTAACAGTTAATCGAGGAGAAAGAATAGTAATAGCTGGGCCATCTGGTTCAGGTAAATCTACTCTTATTAGATGTATTAATGCGCTTGAGGAACATCAAGAGGGATTGATAACAGTTGATGGTACTGAGCTGTCATCTGATCTAAAAAATATCGACACTATTAGATCAGAAGTTGGAATGTGTTTCCAACATTTCAACTTATTTCCTCATTTAACTATCTTAGAAAATTGTATGCTTGCACCTGTATGGGTTCGTAAAACTACTCAAAAAGAAGCAAAAGAAACAGCAATGCATTTTCTTGAAAAAGTAAAAATTCCAGAACAAGCAGATAAGTATCCTGGACAATTATCAGGGGGCCAGCAGCAGCGTGTGGCTATTGCACGGTCATTATGTATGAAGCCTAGAATAATGTTATTTGATGAACCAACATCTGCGTTAGATCCTGAAATGATAAAAGAAGTATTAGACACAATGGTTCAGCTTGCTGAAGATGGTATGACAATGCTTGTGGTTACTCATGAAATGGG
>JGI26246J51724_1001456_pt1 | contig 10750 bp, 7 predicted proteins | sample SaaInlLV_10m_DNA_FD_51724 | JGI IMG/M metagenome (IMG submission 51724) | reverse complement strand
AGTAATAAAAAGCGGAAAAGAAATAGTTGTGGTCAGGTATTTTTGATCCCTAAGTTGCTAGAATGCAGCCCTATGGACGTTACCCCAATACTCAATAAATTAAATTCTGCCCAAGAAGAAGCAGTAACCAGCGATAAGAAACATCTGCTGGTGCTGGCGGGAGCTGGCAGCGGTAAAACCCGCGTGCTAGTGCATCGTATCGCCTGGAAAATTCAGGTTGATGGGGTCTCGCCCTACAGCATATTGGCAGTTACATTTACCAATAAAGCCTCAAGAGAAATGCGAGAGCGTATTGACCAGCTATTGGGTATGTCACTGCGGGGTATGTGGGTAGGCACCTTCCATGGTTTGGCGCACCGTTTGTTAAAGGCCCACTGGCGCGATGTGAATTTGCCAGAGAATTTTCAAATTCTTGATTCTGATGATCAGTTGCGACTGGTTAAGCGCGTGATGCGCGCCATGGATCTGGATGAGCAGCGCTGGCCCCCCAAGCAGGCGCAGTGGTGGATCAATGGTCAGAAAGACGAGGGTCTTCGCGCGGCCCATCTTCAGGAGGGAGGCGACCCCTATTTGGCGACCATGCTGCGTATTTATCGCGAGTATGAAGCCACCTGCGAGCGCTTGGGGGTGATAGATTTTGCCGAACTATTGTTGCGCGCGCTGGAGCTCTGGAAACACAACCCCGAAGTACTGGACCATTATCAGCAGCGTTTCCAACAGATTCTGGTCGATGAATTTCAGGACACCAACGCAGTGCAATATGCCTGGTTGCGCATACTGGCGGGCAAGACCAGTGCGGTAACCGCGGTTGGCGATGACGACCAGTCAATCTATGGCTGGCGCGGCGCTAAAGTCGAAAATATTCTCAGCTATGAACGTGATTTTGCTGATACCCACACTGTGAAATTAGAACAAAATTATCGCTCTACCTCCAATATTCTCAATGCGGCCAATGCGGTTATATCCAAGAATGCCGGGCGGTTGGGTAAGAGCCTGTGGACAGATGCTGGCGAGGGTGAAGCTATTGCGCTGTACGCTGCGTTTAACGAACATGACGAAGCTCGCTACATTGCAGACCGACTGCAGACCTGGGTTAATGAAGGTCATCGACGGGAAGATTCCGCAATTCTCTATAGGTCCAATGCCCAGTCTCGGGTACTGGAAGCGGCGCTCTTACAGGCTGAGATACCCTATCGTATCTATGGTGGCCAGCGCTTCTATGAACGCCTGGAAATTAAAAATGCCCTCTCCTATCTGCGCATGATGCTTAACTGCCACGACGATGTCGCCTTTGAGAGAATTGTCAATGTACCTCCAAGAGGCATTGGTGATCGCACCCTAGAATTAATTCGTGAACTCTCCCGAGAGCAGAACAGTTCTCTATGGACCGCGGCCTCGACTATTGTGGCGGAAAAAAGACTGGCCGCCAGAGCTACCAATGCAGTGGCAGTATTTATCGAACTGATCAATGAGATGAGCGGGCAGCTGGACGAGCTACCACTATTTGAGCAGGCTGAGAGCGCTATTCAGCAGAGCGGGTTAGTTGAAATGCACAAGCGCGAAAAAGGTGAGCGGGGTCAGGCTCGAGTAGAAAACCTCGAGGAACTGGTTAATGCCTGCCGCAATTTTGAGGCCGAGGATAACGACCTGCCGGTACTGCCGCAGTTTCTTGATCAGGTCGCCTTGGATGCCGGTGACCGCCAGGCCGATGAAGATCAGGATGCAGTTCAGCTAATGACATTGCACAGCGCCAAAGGTTTGGAATTTCCGTTAGTGTTTCTAGCGGGTATGGAAGAAAATTTGTTCCCCCATAAAATGTCATTAGATGAGCCTGGCCGTTTAGAAGAAGAGCGTCGTCTCGCCTATGTAGGTATTACCAGAGCAATGGAAAAACTCTATCTTACTTTTGCAGAGAGTCGCTCTATCTACGGCAATGAAACCTTTAATTCTGTCTCGCGTTTTGTGCGGGATATTCCAAGCGATGTGATTGAAGAAGTTCGCCTGCAAAATAATATTGCCCGGCCCACCAGTTATGCTGCAGGGGCTATTCAGAGCGACCAGGGCCAGGCCACGGGTTTTAGTCTGGGTCAGCAAATTATGCACAATGTTTATGGCGAGGGCGTTATTTTAAATTTTGAGGGCAATGGCCCCCGAGCTAGAGTTCATGTCAGTTTTGAAGAAGTGGGTACCAAAATATTAATCTTGGCGTCGGCAAACTTGGCTGCCATATAAAAATAAAAAGTTGTTTATAGCAAGGTGAAAAAATGCGTATTGGATTTATTGCGTTACTGTCTCTACTGTTAATAGGTTGCGGTCAACAGGCCTCAGATAGCAGCCAGAGTGCNGCTGAAAAGCAGCAGACATTCGAGTGGAAACTGGTCACTACCTGGCCAAAAAATTATCCTGGCCTGGGCACAGCACCAGAAAATTTTGCTCGCCGTGTTGAGGCTATGAGCGCTGGCCGACTCAGTATAAAAGTATTTGGTGCAGGGCAGCTTGTCCCAGCATTTGAAGTCTTTGACGCTGTGAGTCAGGGCACCGCAGAAATGGGCCATGGCGCGGCCTATTACTGGACAGGTAAAGCCAAGGCGACCGGATTTTTTACCTCTGTGCCTTTTGGCTTAAATGCCCAGGAGATGAATGGCTGGTTGCACTATGGCGGCGGTCTGGAACTCTGGCGCGAGCTCTACGAGCCCTTTAATTTGGTGCCCTTTGCGGGCGGCAGTACAGGCGTGCAAATGGCCGGNTGGTTTAACCGCGAAATTAATTCCATGCAAGATATCAAAGGGTTAAAAATGCGCATCCCAGGACTGGGCGGTGATGTAATCACCCGCGCCGGTGGGGTGTCTGTCACCATGCCGGGGGGTGAGCTTTATACCTCTATGCAGACAGGTGTGATTGATGCCACTGAATGGGTTGGGCCCTACAATGATCTGGCTTTTGGTTTCCATCAGGTAGCTAAATACTATTACTATCCAGGCTGGCACGAGCCGGGCCCAATTTTAGAATTGATTGTCAATAAACAGGCACTGGCCTCGCTGCCTGCAGATTTGCAGGCCATTGTTGAAAGTGCTGCGCGAGCCGTTAATCAGGATATGCTCGATGAATATACCGCGCGCAATAACACCGCATTGGTAGAACTGGTCGAGACCCATGGAGTGGACGTCAGAAAGTTACCTGATGATGTTATCGCAGAATTGCGCAGACTGTCTGCCGAGGTGCTGGAGGAATTAGCGGAGGAAGATGAGCTGTCTCGACGTATTGCCGAATCTGTTAAGGCATTCCAGAAGCAGGCCACTGCCTACCATGGTATTTCCGAAGAGGCTTATTACCAAGCGCGAAAACAATAATATTGCGGATTAAANNAAAGGTAAAAACATGGACACAGCGGCATCAGAAAAAATAATTATTGGCAGTGAGGAATGGTGCGCCCTACCTCAGTTAGGTATTCCTGCGATTAAAATGCGGGTAGATTCGGGAGCCAAAACCTCCGTAGTTCACGCCTTTAATATTCATGCGTTTAAGCGCGGCACTGCGGCCTGGGTCTCCTTTGATGTGCATCCNCTGCAAAATAATCGCAAAGTTTCTCTGCGCTGTGAAGCGCCTGTGGTTGACCGGCGTATGGTTAAAAATACCAGCGGTGCCAGCGAGAAACGCTATGTGATTAAAGTGCCCATGCGCCTGGGTGACCAGGTATGGGATATTGAACTCACCTTAAGTAATCGCGACAGCATGGGCTATCGCATGCTTCTTGGCCGTGAGGCAATGACTGGTCGCATACTGGTAGATCCAGCGGCCAGTATGAACCTGGGTCGAATCTCTGACCTGGAATTGCGCGATATGTATGGCATTACCACCAGTGCCAATAACGGATTAAAAATAGCAGTACTGGCCAGCAACCCAGACCTCTATAGCAATCAGCGCATTATGGAGGCCGGCGAAGAGCGCGGCCACGAAATGGTGTTCTACAATATCAAAGACTGTTATATGAAGCTCGATGATGAGATGCCAGAGGTGCACTACCGCGGCGGGCATATAGTCAATGGGTTGGATGCGGTAATTCCGCGCATCCGCCCCAGCGCCACATTTTATGGCTGTGCTCTGACCCGACAGTTTGAAAGCATGGGCGTCTATGTACAGAATAGTTCACTGGCCATCAGCCAGTCGCGAGATAAATTGTTTTCCCTGCAACTGCTGATTAAGAGCGGCCTGGATATTCCTCTTACAGGATTTGCCAATTCTCCNATTGATACCAACGAGCTGATTGATATGGTCGGCGGTGCGCCATTGATTGTTAAACTGCTTGANGGTAGCCAGGGTCGAGGTGTTGTGTTGGCGGAGACAAAAAAAGCTGCCCAGAGTGTGATCAATGCCTTTAAGGCAGTAAAAGCAAATTTACTGGTGCAGGAATTTGTTAAAGAAGCCGGCGGCAAAGACCTGCGGTTATTTGTTATTAANGGCAAGGTTAAGGCAGCGATACAAAGGACAGCTGCACCAGGNGAATTCCGTGCCAATATTCANCAGGGCGGCAGTGCATCTGTTGTGCGTCCCAGCCCAGAAGAACGGCGCCTGGCGATAAAGGCTGCAAAGGCTATGGGTCTAGCTGTGGCTGGTGTCGACCTTATTCGCTCCAAGACAGGGCCCCTGCTATTGGAGGTCAATTCTTCACCCGGACTTGAAGGCATAGAATCAGCGACTGAGAAAGATGTGGCTGGCATGATGATTGCGGCCATTGAGCACCAGCTGAAATGGGATCCCAACGCAGCCTGATTGATCAGAGCTCTTTAATCAGAGCCCTATAAGCAGAATCTTTAGGNGCAGGCTTAACTAATTTTTCCAGAACGTTGGTGTAAACAATACCAGCAGGGTAAATATTTCCAGGCGGCCCAGCAGCATGCCCCAGCAGAGCACCCACTTGGCAAAGCTACCAATATCTGCATAGTTGGTGGCTACAGCTCCAAGGCCTGGGCCAAGATTATTTAGTGCCGCCGCGGTCGCTGACCAGGCCGTCACATAGTCCAGTCCCGAGGCCAGTAGCAACAGCACCATCAGATAAAAAATCGCCAGATAGACGCCCACAAAGGCCCAAATGGCATCGGCAACGCGCTCTGGAATTTTGCGGTTNCGAATCTTGATAGGCAGCAGCGCATTGGGGTGCACCAACCTGTAGATCTCTCTAATACCCTGCTGAGCCAAAATCAGCATGCGTCCGATTTTAATCCCGCCACCAGTAGAGCCGGCACAGGCGCCAAAGAACGACAGAAACAACAGAAAAAAGGGCAAAAAAGTGGGCCAGGCGTTAAATTCTGTGGTGGCAAACCCAGTGGTGGTCATGATAGAGATAAGCTGGAATGTGCCCTGGCTGAAGCTCTGGCTCCAGTCATAGGTGCCGCTGTAATACAGATACAGACAGGTGATAATCGCACCCACCAGCAATAGATAGATATACATTCTGGCTTCGGGGTCTGCCCAGTAGTAACCCAGTTTGCGGTTGTGCANCACATGATAATGCAGGGCAAAGTTTAGGCCTGAGACCACCATAAAGAATGAACAGATAGCCATAATTGCGCCACTGTCAAAAAATCCAATACTGGCATCATGGGTAGAAAATCCGCCTATGGCGACCGTAGAAAAGCTGTGACTAATGGCATCAAAACCATTCATACCCGCCATCCAGTAGGCCAGTGCGCAGATGCTGGTTAAACCGAGATAGATTTTAAACAGCACATTGGCAGTTTCGGTAATTCGCGGGGTCAGCTTGGCATCTTTCATGGGCCCTGGTGTTTCGGTGCGGTAGATCTGCATGCCCCCCACACCCAGCATAGGCAGAATGGCGACGGCAATAACCACAATACCAATACCACCCAACCACTGCAGCTGCTGGCGATAGTAGAGAATGGACTTGGGCAGATCGTCGAGACCAGAAATCACCGTAGCCCCAGTGGTGGTCAAACCGGAAATCGATTCAAACAGAGCATCCATAAAACTTAGATTGGGGGCCTCTGAGAGCATTAGCGGCAGAGCACCAAAGGTACTTAGTACTAACCAGAAAAACACCGTGACAATAAAGCCATCCCGGGTACGCAGCTCTCCCTTTTTATTTTTAGCAGGAAACCAGAACAGCAGCCCTACCAACAACGTAATGGCAAAGGCGCTGAGGAAGGTCTGCGACGTTTGCTCGCCATAGATCCAGGCTACGATAATGGGCGTCAACATGGTCAGGCTGAAGATCATCAGCAAAAATCCCAGTACCCTAGCTGTAACCGCTAAATGCATATCAATTGTTAACCTAGAAGAAGCTAAAATTAACCGCGAATAATTTTTCCACGGCTTTGGTATTTTCTTTATCCACCACAAAGACAATTACATGGTCTTCGGCTTCAATAACTGTGTCGTGATGGGCAACCAGCACCTCNCCATTGCGCACCAGAGCAGCCAGCGTGGCGCCTGGNGGAGATTTAATATCGCCAATAGCGCGGCCCACAACCTTGGAGCTTTTTTTGTCGCCATGGACAACAATCTCAAGTGCTTCTGCAGCCCCACGCCTAAGTGAGTGCACGCTTACGGTATCTCCCCTGCGCACATGGGCCAGTAGAGAGCTGGTGGTGGCCTGCTGTGGCGATATAGCAATATCGATCNCACCACCCTGCATTAGGTCGGCGTAGACTGGATTGGAAATCAATGTCATNACCTTTTTAGCACCCAGCCGTTTAGCCAGCAACGAGGCCATAATATTGACTTCATCGTCATTGGTCAGGGCGAGAAAGACATCGGTCTTATCAATATTTTCATCCAGCAATAATTCTTGGTCAGTGGCCGATCCCTTTAATACCACCGCCCTGTTGAGCTTTTCTGAGAGATAGGCTGCGCGCTTATCTGAGTACTCAATAATTTTAATATTGTAATCGTCCTCCAGAGCCTTGGTCAGGCGGAAGCCAATATTGCCGCCCCCGGCGATCACCAGGCGATGGTAGGGTTTCTCCAGTCGGCGCAGCTCACCCATTACCTTGCGGATATTTTTCTTGGCGGCAATAAAGAATACCTCATCGCCATCTTCAATCACCGTATCCCCCTCGGGGAATATTGCCCGGTCTTTGCGGTAGATCGCCGCCACTCGCGCATCCACATTGGGCATATGCTCTTTTAAGGTACGCAACTCCTGACCCACCAGAGGACTGTCTTTAACTGCCCGCAAACCCACCAGTTGAATAATGCCATCGGCAAAGTCCAAGACCTGAAGCGCCCCGGGCTGTTCAACCAGTTTGCGAATGTAATCTGTCACCACCTGCTCGGGNGTAATCATCACATCCACAGGCATATGCTTGTCGTTAAACAGCAGCTTTTTATATTTCGGGTTGGTGTAGTTGGGTGCGCGAACTCGAGCAATCTTAGTGGGTGTGTGGAATAACGAGTAGGCAACCTGGCAGGCGATAATATTAATCTCATCGCTGTTGGTCACTGCCACCAGCATATCGGCATCCTCGATGCCAGCTTGCACCAGCACATCTGGGTAGCAGCCAGTGCCGGGCACGGTGCGTATATCCAGGCGATCCTGCAGGGCGCGCAANGCATTGTCGTTAATATCGACAACTGTAATATCGTTGTATTCTCGGGCCAGGTTCTCTGCCAGTGTGGCGCCAACCTGTCCGGCGCCTACTATTACTATTTTCATGGTCATTCCGAGTTGTTGTCAGCTGCTTTTTGCAGCCGCGAGTAATAAAACCCATCGTTGCCATTGATCTTGGGAAATAATTGCCGCCCGTAATCTGTTTTTATTCCCCAATCAGCATCAATGTTCAGCACTGAGGCATTGGCATTGGTTGCCAAAAACTGCCCGATCACCTGGTCATTTTCATCAGGCAATACAGAGCAGGTTGCGTACAGCAAAATGCCCCCTTCGCTCAAAGCGTGCCACAGCTGGTTGACCAGTTGCAGCTGGATGGCTGCTAGCTTAGCAATATCCGCGGGTTTACGCAGTATTTTGATATCCGGATGGCGACGAATAACACCAGAGGCTGAACAGGGCGCATCGATCAGTATGCGGTCGAAGGGCTGACTATCCCACCAGTGCTGCAAATCGCCGGCATCGGCGGCAATAATTTCAGCGCCGAGGCCCAGGCGCTGCAGGTTTTCCTCAACTCGGGCCAGGCGGCGTGGCTCAAGATCCACAGCCACCACTCGGGCCAGATCAGGCTGGCTCTCCAGAATATGACAGGTCTTGCCCCCCGGAGCACAGCAGGCATCTAGTACAGTCTGGCCTGGCTCCAGCATCAGAAGAGGAGCCGCGAGTTGCGCAGCCTCATCTTGCACACTCACATAGCCATTGGCGAATTCTGGAAGCAGAGAAACATCCCTGGGTTCAGTGAGCAGTATTCCCTCAGCGCTATAGCTGGNCGCTGCGCAGTTAATCTCTGCGGCGNCCAGCTGTGCCAAATAATCCNCTCGGCAGGTGCGCAGNCGGTTTATCCGCAGCATCATAGGCGCCTGCTGATTATTGGCGGCAATAATCTGTTCGGCTAATTCTGGGCCCCAGGCGTCACGGATATGGTTTAGCAGCCATTTTGGGTGGGCGGCTTGGAATACCTGATTATTTTCTTGCTGATCAACCAGCTGCTGTCGCTGCCGCTGGAAATTGCGCAGCACTGCGTTAACCAGGCCCTTGGCCCAACGGCGGTTGAGTTTGTGACTGGCTGAGACGGTTTCATTGATGACCGCATGCTCGGCGATGCGCATATACATCAACTGATAGAGGCCGCAGGCCAGCAGCCCCTGAATCTCCAAGTCTTTATCGCGCAGTGGCTTGGTCAGCAGCTCTTTAAGCAAAATAGCGATCTGTGGATACCAGCGCATGGTGCCAAAACACATCTGCTTTAAAAGCGCGCGGTCTTTTTCGTCTACTCGATCGCTGTAGTCTGGTAACAGGGCCGACAGGGATTGTCCGCGCAGCACTTTGGCAATAACCTCTGCAGCTGCAGCGCGAACATTCATAAATTAATTGCCCAGCTGTTGGCCAACAGCAAAGAGCTCAGCACGGGATTTTAAAATTTCGGATACCGGCATTCTCGATTTCCCGGCAAGTTGAATTTCGGTCAGTAGCAAGTGACCCTGCCCGCAGGCTACCAGTAACCCGCTGTTATTGGATTCAATAATTTGCCCTGCTTTGCCCGTTGCCGCAGTGGAATCTGCAAGGCCGGCCCAAACCTTGAGGCGTTGACCCTGGATCAATGTGNATGCAGCGGGAAAGGGATTAAATGCGCGAACGCGGCGGCCAATGGTTGCCGCCTCTGCCGACCAGTCGATCAGTGCTTCTGTTTTATCAATTTTGTTGGCATAGGTGCTCTGGCTGTGATCCTGGATCACAGCGACCGCAGTGCCCTTTTCCAGTCTGCCCAGGTCATCCAACAGCGCTGCGGTGCCCAGCTCAGCTAACTTGTTGTAGAGGGAGCCACTGGTTTCGTCGGGGTCAATTGGGCAGCGGCTGATGCTTAGCATTGCACCGGTATCCAGTCCGGCATCCATTTGCATAATGGTCACCCCCGATTCTGCGTCGCCGGCTTCAACCGCTCTCTGGATGGGTGCTGCACCGCGCCAGCGGGGTAGGATAGAGCCGTGCACATTGATACAGCCGAGGCGGGGAATATCCAGAACCGTTTGNGGCAGAATCAGGCCATAGGCCACAACCACCATAATATCTGCGCCAAACTCCGCCAGCAGTGACTGCTGTTCCGGAGGTTTTAATGAGTCCGGCTGACAAACTGGCAGGCCCTGTTGCTGGGCCAATAGCTTAACTGGACTGGCGCTGAGTTTTTTGCCTCGACCAGCGGGGCGATCAGGTTGGGTATAAACGGCGACAATAGAATGACGGCCATCATTGATAAGCGCTTGAAGATGTGTGGCGGCAAAATCTGGGGTACCGGCGAAGATAATCTTCAATCTGTGTTACCTATGCCCGTTGTTTTTTAAGTTTTTTGCGAATGCGGTCGCGCTTTAGTGGCGACAGATAATCGACAAATAATTTACCCTCAAGATGATCGATTTCATGTTGGATACATACCGCCAAAAGGCCAACAGCCTCTTCTTCAAAGGGGTTGCCTTCGCGATCCAGTGCGCGAATCATGACGTGGGCCGGGCGATCTACTACCTCATAAAAACCTGGCACTGACAGACAGCCTTCATCGTACGGTTGAGTGCCTGGCTCAAGCACCTCAATCTCAGGGTTAATGTAGACTCGGGGCTCATCCTTGTCATCAGAGATATCCATCACAATCACTCTTTCATGAATATCCACCTGAGATGCGGCCAAGCCGATACCCTTAGCCTCTTCCATGGTCTCAAACATATCGTCAACCAGCTGGGAAATACGCTCGTCAACTTCGACGACTGGCTCTGCTTTGATGCGCAGTCGGGGGTGGGGGTATTCAAGAATGTTTAATTTAGCCATAGCGAATGTGATGAATTTCTAAAAAATAAGTTAAAAGCACTGCTAACATAAAGTTAACTAGTCACTGATTTCAAGACCTTGGGTGACTCAGGGAGTAATTATACACTAACGCGGTGCAGGGAAAGGACTCGAACAGATGAAAAAAGCACTACTCGGCATTATTCTAATGCTCTGGGGTACGGTTGCCACGGTGCAAGCAGGCAACGCTAAAGACGACCCACAGCTCCTCCTCAATGAAACTGTGCCTGAGCAATACGAAGTCATTGCCGGAGATACATTGTGGGATATCTCAGCTCTGTTTCTTCGCGA
>JGI26246J51724_1001454_pt1 | contig 10754 bp, 10 predicted proteins | sample SaaInlLV_10m_DNA_FD_51724 | JGI IMG/M metagenome (IMG submission 51724) | reverse complement strand
GTCACTACAAATTTTTGAATAAACCCATGGTTTGCTTCATGATTGTTTACATCAATTTGCTTGTCTTTATAGAGTTCTCTAATTTCATGATCATATTCTTGCGCTCCCCAACAATTAGGGCAGACGCTTCTAAAACTTCATTTTTAGTTTCTTTTGCTGGTTTTTTGAAAAAAGAAATCAATGCTTCTATCATGATATTACTTTATTGTAGATAGGTTATTGCTTTTTCTAAAGCTTCATCAATACCTGCTGGTTTTTTGCCTCCTGCAGTTGCAAAAAATGCTTGTCCACCACCACCACCTTGAATATATGTACCTAACTCTCTAACAATAGCTCCCGCATCTAAATTTTTATCAGCTACAATTTCTTTAGAAACAAAGCAGGTTAAAATAGCTTTTCCATTATTCTCTGCTCCAAACAATAAGAATAAATTTTTAAATTCATTTCCTAATTCAAAAGCCAATGTTTTTATACCATTAGCATCTAAATCAACTTTTTTTGCTAAAAACTGAACACCATTTATTTCTTGAAGTTCGTTTCTTAACTCACTTTTAAGGTTCTTTGTTTTTGCTTTTAACAACTGATCTAGTTGTTTTTTTAAGGTATTATTTTCATGTTGTATGGCGAGAAGTGCTTTTACAGGTTCTTTAGGATTGTTAAGTAACTCTTTTAGTTCATGAAAAACACTATTATTTTCTAAATAATATTCTTTTGTAGCATCCATAGTAATAGCTTCAATTCTTCTAATTCCAGCTGCAACAGCTCCTTCAGATTTAATTTTGAAATGCCAGATGTCTGAGGTGTTAGTTACATGAGTTCCACCACATAATTCAACAGATTGTCCAAATCGAATAGATCTTACAGTATCTCCGTATTTTTCACCAAATAAGCTCATGGCACCATCAGCAATAGCTTCCTCTTTTAGAATAGCTCTTTTTTCTATTAAGGGTAATTTTCCTTCAATTCTTGCATTTACAAAGTTTTCTACATCACGTAATTCATCAACAGTTAATTTAGAGAAATGAGAAAAATCAAATCGTAAATGTTTAGAATGTACAGCACTTCCTTTTTGTGCCACATGAGTTCCTAGAACTTCACGCAAAGCTTGGTGTAGAAGATGAGTAGCACTATGGTTAGCAGAAGTTCTTTGACGCTGCTTTTGATCTACAACAGCTGTAAAAGGCTCTCGTACATTTTTTGGTAAATTTTTGGTAAAGTGAATGATAACATTATTCTCTTTTTTTGTATTTAAAACATAAAGTACATCACCATGAATATCTTCTAAATATCCTTTGTCTCCTACTTGCCCTCCACCTTCAGGATAGAAAGGAGTATGGTTAAAAACCAATTGATATTGATCTCCTTCTTTTTTTGATGATACTTTTCTGTATCGAGTTATTTTTACGTCTGCTTCTAAAGAATCATAGCCAACAAAACCTTCTTCGGTATTGTTTATTAGATCTGTCCAATCATCTGTAGAAGATTTACTGGCAGAACGAGAGCGTTCTTTTTGTTTTTTCATTTCAACATGAAAATCGTCTTCATTTAAAACAAAACCTTTTTCACGAAGAATTAGAGAGGTTAAGTCTATCGGAAACCCAAATGTATCATACAATTCAAAAGCTTTCTTACCTGAAACTTCTTTAGAATCTGCAGTATTAATAATTGTATCTAATAATACAAGTCCTTGATCTAATGTTCTTAAAAAAGAAGTTTCTTCTTCTTTAATTACATTTTCAATTAATTGTTTTTGAGTATTTAATTCTGGGAATGCTTTTCCCATTTTTTTAGAAAGTATGTCTACCAACCTATAAATAAATGGTTCTTTTTTGTGAAGAAATGTAAACCCGTAACGAACAGCCCTTCGTAAGATTCTACGTATTACATAACCGGCTCCTGTATTGCTTGGTAACTGTCCGTCTGCAATTGAAAATGCAACGGCTCTAACATGATCTACAATTACTCTTATGGCAATATCCTCTTTTTCATTTTCACCATAGGTTACAGACGAAATTGCTTCTATTTCTCTAATTAAGGGAATAAAAATATCGGTATCATAATTTGATTTCACGTCTTGTAAAACCATACAAAGGCGTTCAAATCCAAGGCCTGTATCAATATGTTTAGAAGGTAATTCTTCTAGTTCGCCTGTTGCTTTTCTGTTGTATTGCATAAAAACAAGGTTCCAGATTTCTACAACCTGTGGATGATCCATATTAACCAAACTCTTACCGTCAACTCTTGCTTTTTCTTGATCGGTTCTAATATCAACATGAATTTCTGAACATGGACCACATGGACCCTGCTCTCCCATTTCCCAGAAATTATCTTTTTTATTTCCTCTTAAAATACGATCTTCAGGGATGATTTCTTTCCAGATATCATAAGCTTCTTGGTCTATTGGTAAATTATCATTGTCTGTACTTCCTTCAAAAATAGTTACATATAAGATATCCTGAGATATTCCGTAAACTTCTGTTAGTAATTCCCAAGCCCAAGAAATGGCTTCTTTTTTAAAGTAATCGCCAAAACTCCAGTTTCCTAACATCTCAAACATGGTGTGATGATAAGTGTCATAACCAACCTCTTCTAGATCATTGTGTTTTCCAGAGACACGCAAACATTTTTGAGTATCAGAAATTCTAGCATTCTTAGGAATACTATTCCCTAAAAAATACTCTTTAAAAGGAGCCATACCAGCATTGGTAAACATCAAGGTTGGGTCATCCTTCAAAACCATGGGAGATGAAGGAACAATTTGATGTGATTTTTCTTTAAAAAAATCTAAAAATTGTGAACGAATTTCTTGAGATTTCATAAATCAAAAGTTGAATTTCTTTGCTATTAATGATATTAAATTTTCACCTTAAATGAATCAAAATTATAGTTAGTGAAACATTTTGTAAATTTGCTTTTATTATTTGATAGAGATCTAATTTTACGAGTACTCTATTGTAAACAAAAGTAGCATATTTAGTTTTATGGCAAAAGTAAAATATTATTACGATTCAGAAACCTTAAGCTATCGAAAGATAGAGCAAAGTAAAGGAACTATTTCTAAGATAGTGGTTCTAATAACATTTAGTACTCTGTTAGTAATGCTCTCAGGTTTTATAGTATTGAGTCAATTTCTTAAAACACCAAATCAATTAGCTCAAGAGAGAGAATTAGAAAATTTAAAATTTAATTATGAACTATTAAATAAACGATTGGATGAAAGTTCTTCTGTATTGTCTCAATTGCAACAAAGAGACAATAATATTTACAGAGCTTATTTTGAAGCAAATCCAATTCCAGAAGAACAACGAAAAGCAGGATTTGGAGGAGTAAACAGGTATCTTTATTTAAACGGTTATGACAATACTAAGTTGGTAAAAAATGCAACTAAAAAATTAGATATTCTATCAAAGCAACTAGTTGTGCAATCTAAATCTCTAGATGAAATAGTTTCTTTAGCCAAAGAGAAAGAAACCATGTTGGCTTCTATACCTGCTATTATGCCAATAAAAAAGGAAGATTTGTCCTATGTAGCCTCTGGTTTTAAATATAGAATGCATCCAATTTTAAAGATTCGAAAATTTCACAAAGGAATGGACTTTAAGGCTTCAACTGGAACGCCAATTTATGCCTCTGGAAATGGAAAAGTTTCTTTAGCACAGAGAAGTGCCACTTTTGGAAAAGTTGTTTATATAGATCATGGCTTTGGATATAGAACAGTGTATGCACACATGAGTAAGATTGCAACTAGAAAAGGAAGAAAAGTTAAACGAGGAGATATTATAGGGTATGTGGGAAATACAGGAAGGTCTGTAGGCTCTCACTTGCACTATGAAGTTCATAAAAACGGACGNGCATTAAACCCTATAAATTTTTATTANGGAGATTTAACACCAGAAGAATTTTTAGCAATGCAAATTGCCTCTGAAGAAGAAGGTCAATCTTACGATTAATAGCATACTATGCACATAGACTTACCCGAAAAAAGATATTATAAGATAGGAGAGGTGGCAAAAGCCTTTTCTGTAAATACTTCATTAATTAGGTTTTGGGAAAAAGAATTTGAGATTATTAAACCTAAGAAGAATGCTAAAGGAAATCGTTTATTTACTTCAAATGATGTCTCCAATTTTAAACTCATATATAACCTCGTCAAAGAAAGGGGNTTNACTTTAGAGGGGGCGAAACAAAAATTAAAGAAAAATCCGCTCGGTACGATAAATAATCATGAAATCGTAAGTAGATTAGAATTTGTAAAAGCAGAANTAATTAAGATAAAAAATCAATTATAAAATACTATGCGCGCATAGTATTTTATAATTATTTGTCCTATCTTCGTAGGATTAAGTTAAAATTAAACATCAATTTTTAAAAACGTTAAAATAGTATGGCTGAAAAGTATGTAGATATAGACACCTTAAAATACCTTCTTTACGATGTTCACAACCTAGAAGAATTACTTGTNAGAGATCGCTTTCAAGACCANGATAAAGAATCGCTTGACATGTTTATAGATTCAGTCAAAGAATTTGCTGACAGAGAGTTGTTTCCTTACGTCAAAGAAATGGACGAACATCCAGCATATCATAAAGACGGAAAAGTATTTGTTCACGATCAAGTAAAAACAATGATGCATAAAGGTGGAGAAATGGGTCTTATTTCGGCCCCTTTTAATTATGAAGATGGTGGAATGCAAATTCCTTTTTTATCTCATACAGCCGCTACCTATATTTTAGATGCTGCCAACAATCATTTGCCTGGCTATGCAGGATTAACTCAAGGAGCAGCAGAATTAATTATCCATTTTGCAACTAAAGAATTAAACCAGGCCTACGTGCCAAATATGTTATCTGGTCAATGGGGAGGTACTATGTGTTTAACAGAACCTCAGGCAGGAAGTTCTCTATCAGATATTGTTACAAAAGCAACTCCAACAGAAGATGGTTTTTATAAAATTTCTGGGCAGAAAATTTTTATTTCAGGAGGAGATAATAATTTTACTGAAAATGTTGTCCATCTAGTATTGGCAAGAATTGAAGGGGCTCCGAAAGGAACCAAAGGAATTTCTCTATTTGTGGTTCCAAAGAATCGGCCAACTACTTCAGGGGCATTAGAATTTAATGATGTTACAACTGTTGCAGATTTTCAGAAAATGGGGCAACGAGGATATTGNACCACCCACCTAGGTTTTGGAGATGCAGATGACTGTAAGGGATGGATTGTTGGTGAACCTAACCAAGGATTAAAGTATATGTTTTTAATGATGAATTCTGCAAGAATTGCTGTTGGAAGAGGAGCTTCTGCTATTGCTTCTGCGGCATATCAAGCATCATTACAGTATGCAAATGAACGTCCTCAAGGAAGAAAATTATCAAGTAATGGTAAGAAAAACCCAGAAGAAAATCAAGCATTAATTATAGAACACCCAGATGTTAGAAGAATGCTTTTAATGCAAAAAGCGGTCGTAGAAGGATCTATGAGTTTGGTTTTTTTAGCGGCAAAATATTACGACATCATAGAAACTGCAACTTCACCAGAGGAAAAAGAGAAATACAATTTGTTGTTGGAAATGATTATTCCAATTGTAAAAACATATCCATCTGAAGCTGGAGCTGCTGCTGTAAATAACGGATTACAGGTTCTAGGGGGCTACGGATTTTGTGCAGATTTTATTTTACAACAATACTACAGAGACATACGAATATCTGCTTTATACGAAGGAACTACAGGGATACAATCTCAAGATTTATTAGGTAGAAAAGTAACCATGAGTAATGGTAAGGCATTGCAATTACTTTCTNCTGAAATTATGANAACAATCAATGAAGCAAAAGAAATAGAAGGCTTGCAATCGTATGCAAACACTCTTGAAGCAAAACTACAACTCACTCAAAAAGTATTGGGTCATTTAATGCCTCATGCAATGAAAGGTGATTACGAAAGATACTTAGCAGATGCCTCTATTTTTATGGAATTCTTTAGTTTAATTTTAGTGGGTTGGACTTGGTTAGATCTAGGAGTAAATGCAACAAAAGCAATGAGTGCTGATGGTAAATATTCAAAAGAATTTTACGAAAGTAAAATACATACCATGAAATATTTCTTTACCTATGAATTGCCAAAAACATCAGGACTATCAGAGATTCTATTTAATACTGAATCTATTACTATAAAAAAAGACACAGAACCCGTAATTTAATGAACGCACATCAACAATTTAATTTAGAAGGCAAGGTTGCTATTATTACAGGATCTAGTAAAGGAATAGGAAAAGCTATTGCAAAAGGCTTAGCTGAAAAAGGAGCCAGTGTTGTTATAAGTAGTAGAAGTCAAGAAGCTTGTGATGAAGTTGTAAAAGAATTTACAGCTCTTGGATTAAAAGCCATCGGAATAGCTTGCCATATTGGTAAAGAAGATCAAAGAAAAGCTTTAGTAGATCTTACAATTAAAGAGCTAGAGCGTATTGATATTTTAGTAAATAATGCTGCAATTAATCCGGTTTTTGGACCTATTGAAGATGTAGATCCAGCAATTTTTGATAAGATTATGGATGTAAATGTAAAAGCACCTTGGGCATTGTCTAATCTAGTATTGCCTCATATGCAAGAACATAAAAACGGAAGTATTATTAATATAGCATCTGTGGAGGCGCTAACTCCTGGTCTTGGATTAGGATTGTATAGCACAAGTAAAGCTGCTATTTTAATGCTGACTAAAAACCAAGCAAAAGAATGGGGGCAACACGGAATAAGAGCCAATGCCATTTGCCCAGGACTTATACAAACAAAATTTAGTGCTGCCTTGTGGTCTAATGAAAAACTATTGAATAAAGTACAAAAAACCATCCCAAGCGGGCGCATGGGGCAGCCAGAAGAAATGGTAGGAATTGCAAGTCTACTAGCTTCTGATGCGGGATCTTATATGACTGGAGGAGTGTATACGGCAGATGGTGGATATATGATTGCAGGTTAGGTAGCTGACCATACATTAGAATGCAATGGATGAATTAAAATCATTCTATGTTCAATAATACTCCATAAAAACGACACTTATAATACTGAAAACGAACCATGAACTTCGAATATTCACAAAAATCAAAAGACTTACAGGTAAAACTTACCGCTTTTATTGAAGAACATATTGTTCCTGTAGAAGCAGAGTTCCATGCTTTTCAACAGAACACAGAAAACTTATGGAAACGTTGGCCTAAAACAGAAGAACTCAAACAAAAAGCAAAAAATGTAGGATTGTGGAACCTTTTTTTACCCAAAGATTATGGAGATTTAAGCCCTGGTTTAACCAACCTAGAATATGCCCCATTAGCAGAAATTATGGGGAGAAGAATTTGGATTTCAGAGATATTTAATTGCTCGGCACCAGATACTGGAAATATGGAAGTATTGGCAAAATACGGAAATGATGCACAAAAAGATGCATGGTTAACACCTTTAATGGCAGGAGAAATTCGCTCTGCATTTTTAATGACAGAACCAGAGGTAGCCTCTTCAGATGCCACAAACATAGAAACTTCTATTGTTTTAGAAGGAGATGAATATGTAATTAACGGTAGAAAATGGTGGTCTAGTGGAGGTATGGATCCTCATTGTAAAGTAGCAATTGTTATGGGGAAAACAGACCCAACTGCTTCTAGACACCAACAACAAAGTATGGTGTTGGTTCCATTAGACACTCCAGGAGTAGAAATCATCAGACCCTTATCTGTATTAGGGTTTTACGATTCTCCAGAAGGACATGCAGAAATTGTTTTAAACAATGTTCGTGTTCCTAAAGATCATTTAATTTTAGGAGAGGGGAGAGGTTTTGAAATAGCACAAGGACGATTAGGCCCAGGTAGAATTCATCATTGCATGCGTTTGGTAGGAATGGCACAATATGCGTTAGAACTCATGTCGCAAAGAACCTTAGAACGAGAAGCTTTTGGAAAGAAGTTTGTAGATTTTAGTAGTATTCGTCATGAAATTGCCAAATCTCAATGTGAGATAGAACAAGCACGTTTGCTCACATTATCTGCAGCCGACAAGATGGATAAATTAGGAAATAAAGAGTCTAAAGATATTATAGCAATGATAAAAATTGTGGCACCCAAAATGGCTTTAAAAGTTATTGATAGAGCGATGCAAATTTTAGGAGGAAAAGGTGTTGGACCAGATACGCAATTAGCACACTATTTTGCGATTGCAAGAATGCTTAGATTGGCAGATGGCCCAGATGAGGTGCATATGTATCAGTTAGGAAAAAGTGTTATTAGAACTCACGGAAAACTGTCATAATGTCTAATCAAGAAGTACGAAAAGGAGAAGAGTTACCAGCGGTAAAACTTAAACAGTTTTTACAAGAAAACCAATTGATTGGCTCTATAGAGAGTGAATTATTTGTGAAGCAATTTACCCACGGATATTCTAATCTCACCTATCTCTTATCTATAGAAAACAAAGAATATGTGTTGCGTAAACCACCTATAGGTGCTATTAAAAGAGGTCATGATATGAGTCGTGAGTTTAAGGTGCAATCTGCAGTTCAAAAAGAGTTTTCTAAAGTTCCTAAGATGTTTGCATATACAGATGATGCTGCTGTTTTAGGAAGTGAATTCTACATTATGGAGAAAGTAGAAGGAATTATCTTAAATTTTAAGGAAGCAAAAAAAAGAGATATTCCAGCAAATGACTATAAGACAATTGCCAATGCTTGGTTAGATACTTTTACTGAATTACATCAGCTAGATTATGACGCCATTGGTTTAACAAATTTAGGAAAGCCAGAAGGATATGTAGAAAGACAAGTAACCAATTGGGGAAAGCAATACCTAAAAGCAGCAACCAAGGATGTTCCTTCAGCAGAGAAGGTGATGCAATGGATGCAAGAAAATCAACCAAAAAACTACCAACATTGCTTAATTCACAACGATTATAAATATGATAATGTTGTTTTTAAAGACAATTCTTGGAAAGAAATTACCGCTGTTTTAGATTGGGAAATGGCCACGCTCGGAGATCCATTAATGGATCTAGGAACTTCATTAGGATATTGGACTTTAGCATCTGATCATGATTTTGTAAAACAAGGAATTCCTTCGCCAACAATTTTTGAAGGAAATCCAATGAGAAGTGAAATTGTAGCATCATACGCAAAAAAATCTGGAAGAGACATTCATAATATGGTGTTTTATTACGCGTTTGGATTGTTTAAAATAGCAGTAATAGCACAACAAATATATTATAGATATAGTAAAGGCTTAACATCAGACCCTCGTTTCGCTAACTTGGATAAAGCAGCAGAATTGTGTTGTAATTTGGCCTTAAAATCTATTAAAACTAATTCAATAGATTAGAGATGAGTGAGCAATTAAATCAAAAAAATAGTTTTAAAAAGCTACAAGATTTTTCTGATAGCAGACCTGTTTTTATGCTCAATTATTTGAATTATAAAGAAACAGTAGATGAAACTGGAAAAACAGGAAAAGAAGCGTATGCAGATTATTTACAAGCAGCAGTTCCTTTTTTTGAAACAATTAATGCCGAGATTATCTTTAAAGGATCGCCACTTGCAACCATCTTAGGACCTTCTGAGGAGCCACTTTGGGATGAAGTGTTGATTGTGAGATATGCCAATAAAAATGAGTTTATAAAATTGATGGCAATGAAAGACTATCCTAGAGATCTAAGAGCTATGGCATTGTCAGATTCGCGATTAATTTTTTGCAAATAACTTGATGTCTGAGCGAAGTCGAAGACACTTTTAAAGAATTGTGATTTCGACTCCGCTCAATCACCTAAATTTAAATTATATAAAATGGAAGTAAAAAATAAAATAGTAATTATCACAGGAGCAGGTTCAGGAATTGGAAAAGCAGCGGCTATTCATTTTGCTCATCATGGTGCAAAAGTAGTAGTTTCTGATATTAATTTAGAAAATGCAAAAAAAGTAGCAGATGAAATTGTAACAAATGGAGGAGAATCGCTACCTATAAAAACAGATGTTACTAAGTTTGAAGAAGTAGAAGACTTGCTAAAACAAACAGTTAACAAATATAAATCATTAGATGTTATTGTAAATAATGCAGGGATTGGCCCTAATTTACTACCAACTCACAAGTCTAGATTAGAAGATTGGGACAGGGTTATAGCTGTAAACCAAACAGGAGTTTTTTATTGTATGAAAGTAGCAATACAACAGTTTTTATTACAAGGACATGGTAATATTGTGAATATAGCATCTTTAGCAGGCTTAAAAGCCTCCCCTAATAATATTAGTTATAGTGCTAGTAAATTTGCAGTAGTAGGAATGACAAAATCGGCTGCTATGGAATATGCAACTAAAAATATACGAGTAAATGCGGTTTGTCCTGGGTATACAGAATCGGCATTATTAGATCAATTAATAAATGCAAAACCAGAAATGGATGCCATTTTAAAGAGTGTTATTCCAATGAAACGCTATGGTAAGGCTAAAGAAATTGCAGATGCTGTAGTATGGTTAGCCTCAGATCAAACAAAATTTATGACAGGTCAAACAATTACCTTAGATGGTGGAACATCTTTGTAGAAATTAAATAATTTATAACTATAAAATAGAGAACAAATGAAAAAGTGGCTTCCATTAATAATTATATTAGTAGTGCTATATGTTGGGTATAGCTGGGCAAAAGGAATAAACAATACTGCAGTTGTAAATCAAGAAGATGCAAAAGCTGCATGGTCTAATGTTGAAAGTGCCTATCAACGAAGAAATGATTTGAT
>JGI26246J51724_1001452_pt1 | contig 10761 bp, 9 predicted proteins | sample SaaInlLV_10m_DNA_FD_51724 | JGI IMG/M metagenome (IMG submission 51724) | reverse complement strand
CTGCTAAAAAGAAAGCTGTCGCTAAAAAAGCGCCCGCCAAAAAAGCACCTGCTAAAAAGAAAGCCGTCGCTAAAAAAGCGCCCGCCAAAAAAGCACCTGCTGAAAAGAAGGCCGTCGCTAAAAAGGCACCTGCCAAGAAATCCAGCACCCGGGGATCAAGTCCAAAAGTAGCAAGAGCCGTGGGCGCACTTCAAAGGTTCGACGATTTTAAGCCGTATAAACCAAGTCGTAGCGAGAGCTACATGAATGATGAGCAAATCGAGCATTTTCGAGGCCTATTGCTTCAATGGCGGGGGGAACTCGTGGACGAAGTGTCGCGGACCGTGACACACATGAAGGATGAGGCGTCCAACTTTCCTGATCCGGCTGACAGGGCCACCCAAGAAGAAGAATTCAGCCTTGAGCTCAGGACTCGCGATCGCGAGCGAAAGTTAATAAAGAAAATCGACACCACCTTAGAGAATTTACAAAACGACGACTATGGCTACTGCGATGCGTGTGGCGTTGAGATTGGCGTTCAGCGACTAGAGGTTCGGCCCACCGCCACCCTCTGCATAGACTGCAAAACGCTAGCCGAAATTAAGGAGCGTCAGGAATTGGGTTGACCCCTCGTTTGCCCGACGCCACCCCTCCGCGGTATCGGGGCCGCTTTGCCCCCTCACCCACAGGACCCCTGCATATGGGGTCGCTTTACACTGCGCTAGCCAGTTTTCTAGACGCTCGACACCGTCTCGGTACTTGGCAACTCCGGATCGACGATATTGACCCACCGCGCGCGGTAGCTGGGAGCGTTGAACGCATTCTCACGGGTCTGAAGGCACACGGACTGCTCTGGGACGACGAGGTCATTTATCAATCCCAATCCACTGACGCCTTCGAGCACGCATTAACACAGCTTGGGCAGTCTGGGCGTCTTTTCCGCTGTCGCTGTACACGTGCCGATCTCAAAACAACCGGGTCCTGCGGCCAAGCGTGCGTCAATCAACAGCATGCCGACGATGTCCCTCATAGTCTGAGGGTATCAGTTGATCGATCACTGCTTACTGATTCTGAGGACCGCTTCCTCGGACCGCAAGGTATCACCGCCGAAGCGCTCCCGCAGGATTTCATTGTCAGGCGCCGTGATGGCCTGTTCGCTTACCAACTTGCAGCCGCGGTCGATGATGCACAACCGAACTTCACTCACATCGTGCGCGGGAGAGACCTGCTCGACTCTACGCATCGTCAACGCTATCTCCACTCCGTTTTGGGACTCACATCGCCGCAGTACGCTCATGTCGGGCTGCTGTGTGGCGCTGACGGTAACAAACTGAGCAAGCAAAATGGCGCGCCCGAGGTCATCCTGGGCCAAGCCGCGGATAATCTCCGCCAGTGCCTGATTCAGCTTCGCCAAACACCACCGCCGGCATCCGCACGCAACCCTGACGCCATTCTGGAGCACGCTATCAGCAACTGGGCCCCGCCACTGCATCGCACCCAATACCCGTAAGTGTTACTTTTTCACTCGAAAGGTGATGACTGACCGGTAACATAGGGCGACCGGTCACGACCTGAGTCCGTCTATGCAAATTCGCTTATTAGAAGATGATCCAGCGCTGCGAAAGGTGTTTGTGGCAGCTCTTTCGGACTGCAACGTCGCCGTGATGCCTGAGCACGTCTCAGGGTCAGAGGAGCGTCCTCAGTGGCGATCAGACTGTGACCTGGTCATGCTGGGTCAGCATGACGAAGCGGATCATTTGACCTCGCTGACGCGGGCGCTGTGGCCTACACCAGTGGTCATCTTGCTCAGCGCGCCCTCTACTGCCAGCGTCGTCGAAGCTATGCGAGCAGGTGCCACAAATGTATTGGATCGCTCCCTGGATGCCCACCTCATCGCCCAGTCGATCCGAGCAAGCTTTGAAGCACAGCAGATCCGGCTAGGCGCGAGCACAACGCAACACTATTTTTACCCCGAGAACTGTCGCGCTATGCACGATCTTCAGGCATCGATTCATCGGATTGGCAAAACGGACTCTACCGCCTTAATTGTGGGGGAAACGGGCACGGGAAAAGAACTAGTCGCCCTGCAACTCCACGCCGCCAGTGCGCGGCACGATCAAAACATGGTTACGGTCAACTGCGCCGCCATCCCCGAAACACTGATTGAATCCGAGCTATTTGGCTATGAAAAAGGCGCCTTCACGGGCGCGACAAGCAATCGGATGGGCTTAATCGAAGCTGCGCATAACAGCACTTTATTTCTCGATGAGATTGGCGAGTTGCCGCTGGCCGCACAAGCCAGACTGCTGAGGTTTATTCAGGAAGGTGAAATTCGCCGCATTGGTGCCATCAAAAGCACAAAGGTGAATATTCGACTCATTTGCGCGACCCATCGCCGCTTAGATGAGCTAGCGCAAAGCAATGCATTTCGCCAAGATCTCTACTATCGGATCAATGTCTTGCGGCTAGACATTCCCCCGCTGCGGGAGCGGGGGCCCGATATCGCCGCTATGGCAAATTGGTTCGCCACGCAGCTAGCAGATAAGCTGGACATGCCGCCTCGCGCATTTTCCAAAAACAGTCTGGAACAGATTGCTCATCACCCCTGGCCCGGTAACGTTAGAGAACTACAAAATGCGGTAGAACGCGCTTTGGTAATGTGTGACGACTCGCTTTTAGCGCTTGATTTACCCGTTGGCCTTGACCAGCCTGAGCGCACAATCACACCTGATCGCGGACCCGAAAAGAGGATCGACGATTCGGCCGACGAGTTGTCTTTAGAGGATTACTTTCAGCGGTTTGTGCTGCAGCATCAAGACGCTATGAACGAGACCGAACTCGCGCAAAAGCTAGGCATCAGCCGCAAATCCTTGTGGGAGCGCAGGCAACGTTTCGGCATGCCCCGCACTAAACCAAAGGCAGGAGACTCAGTTTGATCTGGCTGAACGCAGTTTTGTAACACCCCGGTGCAATTCCGTAACACTTTTTGTGAGGCTTTGCGCGCGCGAATGTTTAAAAAAAATTATCCCTATGTTTCTTATGGGTTTTTCCATGCTGGCATAGTATCTGCTTCTTATTATGCAGAGCCTAAATAACAATAACTGGCCCAATAATAAAAACGATGTCATAACGGACCTGGGTGGGGAAGGAGACTTCCCCATGTTTCGTTATGGAACCCGCCAATATCTCTAGACCTGTCTGGCTATGCCTGGCCCCAAGGTCATCCAAAGCCCTCTGGATAGCGAGACACTCTCACATCGGCTACCATGGCGTCCGACTTGGCAACGCCTTAACCGGTATCATCGCTTCGTAAGCCCTCATCACGGCAGTCCATGCTTTCTGCCGACTGATAGGATGATGAACAGAGTGACCAAACTTTGACCCAACAGACACAAGCCGCACCGTTCAACGGCTCTGACTTCTCGCATGGCGCCACAAAGGTCGTGCGGGGACTTCAAGATGCAGGATTTACCGCCTATGTTGTGGGCGGTGCTGTCCGCGATTTGCTGTTAGGGCAGCGCCCTAAGGACTTTGACGTCGCCACCAACGCAACGCCAGAGCAAATCAGACAGTGTTTTCGTAACGCCCGCATCATCGGCCGCCGCTTTCAAATCGTCCACGTCCGCTCAGGCGGCGAAATTATTGAAGTCACTACCTTCCGGGGCAATCATGCCGCCGCACAGGCAGGGCAGCACTCAAAGGCAAGCGAATCAGGTCGGTTATTGCGCGATAACGTTTACGGAACGCTCGAGGAAGACGCACTGCGCCGAGATCTCACCATTAACGCGCTCTACTACGACACCTCATCCAACACACTCATTGATCAACTCAATGGCGCCGCAGATATTGCAGCGCGGATGATTCGGGTGATTGGGGTGCCAGAAGAGCGGTACCGAGAAGATCCAGTAAGAATGCTGAGGGTATTGCGTTTCAGTGCTCGCTTACAGTTTGACTTAGCAGCCGATACCGAGACGGCTATCGCGAGTACTCGGTTACTGCTTCGCGATATTCCCTCGGCACGATTATTTGACGAGTGGCTCAAGCTGTTCATGAATGGATTTTCTGCTCCCACGTTTACCTTACTGAAGTACCACGACCTGATTACGCTGCTGATGGGTGATGACATTACCGAGGCTTTGCATGAGGAGCAGTCAGCAAGTTTGCAGATGCGCGCCATGTGTAACACCGATCAGCGGGTCGCTGACCGGCGACCCGTTACTCCAGCGTTTCTGCTCGCTGCACTCTATTGGCCCGCGGTCGAGCAACTGGCATTGAGACTGGAAGAAGGGGGAGAGCCCACCACTCAAGCGATACATAGCGCGGGCCAGCAAGTGGTCCATAGCGCTTGCCAGCATCTCACCATTCCGAAGCGATTCTCATTGGCAATGCGCGATATTTGGGACTTACAGCCCCGCCTCGAGCGCATGCAACCCAAAAAGATCACCGACCTCCTCGCTAGGCGGTGGTTCAGGGCCGCATTTGACCTGCGCTTACTGCGAGAGGAGGCTGGCAACTTAGGGAGCCAGTGCAGTGACTTTTGGACCGCGCAACAAAAAGAACACCCTGACTTGGTCGGCAGTGCCAGACCACGTCGAGACGATCAGCCTAAACGACGACGCAGACCGCGAGGTAACGTACGCGCCCCATGAATCACGTTTTTATTGGCCTGGGGTCCAATATCGATGATCCCTTGGACCGATTGTCGGAGGCATACCGACACCTCACAGCGCATGCCGATTTGTCTGTGATCGGCCTTTCCAAGGTTTACGTCTCGTCCCCCCAAGGCCCTCAAGATCAGCCCGATTTCTACAACGCAGTTGCGGGCTTCACGACCTCGTTATCACCCCACGAGTTGCTCATCACACTGCTCACTATCGAGACCGCGATGGGCCGACAGCGACTCAGGCACTGGGGCGAACGATGCATAGATCTCGATTTGCTCCTTCACGGAAACGAGGTGATCGCGACTGATGCACTCATCGTGCCCCACCCTCGCGCTCATGAGCGGCGCTTTGTGCTAGATCCACTGAGTGAACTGCTCGGCAACGATTATGTGATGCCCGGCCAGCCCTCCCTCGGGACGCTGCTGTCTCGATGCACGCAACAGACGATTAGCGTATTGTGTGAGTTCCCCCAGTGACAATCGTTACAGGAGGCGCTTCTTTGCTAGAACGACCACCCTCATCGGGCTTATCGCTTCGCGGGCGCACTGTGCCAGCCTTCATTGCGATTGAAGGTCCCATCGGCGTCGGAAAAACAACGCTCGCTCGCAAAATTGCGGAAACCTTTGAATACGATTTGCTGCTNGAAGAAGCAGAGATGAATCCCTTCCTCNAGCGGTTTTACCAAAATCGAGAACAAACTGCGCTGGCAACACAGCTCTTCTTTCTTTTTCAGCGGGTACAGAAGATTACCGATATAAAACAACGTGATATGTTTGAGCGCACGCGCGTCACCGACTTTATTCTTGAGAAAGACCCGCTATTTGCCCGCGTCAACTTAGAACCCGCCGAATATGCGCTGTATGACAAGGTTTATGAGAAAATGCACGTCGAGGCACCCACCCCCGATTTGGTGATCTACTTGCAAGCGAATCCGGAGCGTTTACTGGAGCGCATCGGTAAGCGTGGTATCGATGCCGAGCAGTCGATCACCCGGTCGTACCTAGAACAACTCAATGAGGTGTACAGTGAGTTCTTTCTCTACTACGATGCGGCGCCTCTGCTGATTGTTAATGCCAACGATATTGACCTAGCAGCGAGTGACCGAGATTATGAGCAACTCGTTGACTATATGCTGAACATTAAGAAGGGACGCCATTATTTTAACCCGACTTTTTTTAGCTGAATTCCGACTCTTTGTGAGCGGCCTGGAGTCAGCCCAATGACAAAACGAATCACCATCAGCACACTAGACGCGATGAAGGCGTCCGGCGATAAATTTGTGATGATCACCGCTTACGACGCCACGTTCGCGCGACTGGCCAGCGAGGCAGGCGCAGAGACGATATTGGTGGGTGATTCGCTCGGTATGGTNTTGCAGGGCCACGAGACAACCATTCCCGTGTCACTCGATGCTATGGTGTATCACACAGAGTGTGTCGCGCGCGCGAAACCTCGTTCCCTCATTGTGGCTGACCTGCCTTTCATGAGCTTTTCCAATTCGGATGACGCCCTGCATGCCAGCACTCAGTTGATGCAAGCAGGCGCCCAGATGGTGAAGCTGGAGGGCGGAACCTGGCTCAGCGATAGTATTAATCGATTGGTCGAGCGAGGCGTTCCCGTTTGCGCGCACCTTGGATTAACGCCTCAATCGGTGAATGTATTTGGCGGATATCGGGTCCAAGGCCGCACCCCCAAAAGAGGCCAAGTCGATCCTTGCNGATGCAGTCGAAATTCAAGACGCCGGAGCCAGCCTGCTGGTCTTGGAGTGTATTCCTGCAGAACTCGCCGGAGACATTGCGTCAAAACTGGATATCCCAGTTATTGGCATCGGTGCGGGCGGAGGCACTGATGCGCAAGTGCTCGTTTTACACGACATGCTCGGCATGACGGAAAGTGCGCCGAAGTTTGTGCAAAACTTTATGAAGGGTGCCGACTCGATACAAGATGCGCTTGCCACCTTTGTGCGCGCGGTGAAGTCGGGGGAATACCCTCAAGAAGAGCACACTTACTCCTAAGGACCGGCATGATCGTCGTCTCCGATAATAAAGCGCTTAGAGGCCACCTCGACTCAGTCCGCGAGCAATCGCGAGTCGCGTTGGTGCCCACCATGGGCAATCTTCATGACGGGCATCTCTCCTTAGTGCATCAAGCCAAGGCGGCAGCCGACATNGTTGTCGTCTCGATTTTTGTCAACCCGATGCAATTTGGCAAAGAGGAAGACTTAGCCACCTACCCCCGCACCATCGATGCCGATATAGCGGCACTCAAAGCGGCGGNCGTTGACGTGGTATTTACGCCCAGCATTGCTGATATCTATCCNCAAGGNGATCAAGCACACACCGCTATCCGTGTGCCTTTTTTGGGCGAGCCGCTCTGCGGCGCACAGCGGCCTGGACACTTCGACGGTGTCTGCACCGTTGTGTACAAACTATTTCGACTAGTGCAGCCCGATGTCGCCGTCTTTGGTGAAAAAGACCTGCAGCAGCTGCTGATAATCCAAAAAATGGTGCAGGATCTAAGTCTCGATATCGATATTCAGCAGGGACTTACCTCACGTGCTGGCGATGGATTGGCCCTAAGCTCGCGCAATCAATATCTGTCTGACGCAGAGCGCCAAATAGCACCCCGCCTGTGGCAGGCGCTACAACAGTGCGCTCAAACGCTTCGCGGTGCTGCTAACGTCAGTGCTGAAAACACGCTGGCGCAAGCCTCACACGATCTCGAGGCCGCAGGGTTCACCGTTCACTATTTAGAACTCAGAGAACTACAGACCCTCACCACTGCGACAGATCTGTCTCGCGACTGCGCGCTTTTCGTGGCAGCCACGTTAGGCACCACGCGGTTAATCGATAATATTCAGATCAGCGCAGCAGGGTAATCCCTGCTCTGCCACCGCTTTAAGATATAGGAACCCGGACACGCTCGACCAACAACCTCACCTCTTCCGGGGGCGCCGGCGTAAAGCGGGTCACGATCAGCGTGACGGTAAAGTTGACCATCGCACCAACAACACCAAACGCATTAGGTTCAATTCCAAAAAACCAATTAGGGGAAAGGTTGCCCAGAAAGCTCGTGCCCGGAATGAACATAATGCCCTTGTGCTGAAAAACGTAGATCAGAGTGACACTGATACCGGACAGCATTCCCAAGATCGCGCCCTCTCGCGTGACACGCTGAGAAAATATGCCCAGAAAAAGCGCTGGAAATAACGACGCGGCAGCCAGTCCAAAGGCCAATGCCACCGTACCGGCGGCAAACCCCGGCGGATTCAAACCCAAATAACCTGCTCCTAATACCGCCAGGGACATGGCAATCCGAGACGCCATCAGCTCCTGCCGNTCGGTAATCTGAGGCATCAANGTGCGCTTGAGTAGATCATGAGAGATGGCGGACGAGATCGCTAATAACAATCCTGCCGCAGTCGACAAGGCCGCTGCCAGACCGCCCGCCGCCACCAAAGCGATCACCCAATTTGGCAAGTTAGCGATTTCAGGATTCGCTAACACCAAAATGTCGTTGTCCAGCTTTACCAACTCATTGCGTTCCGGATCGGCATGATATTGAATCCGCCCATCCCCATTTTTATCATCAATCTCTAATAAGCCCGTGCGCTCCCAGTTTTTAAACCAAGTGGGGCGTTCTTCGATCAGCAATGCCTGTCCCGCTTCGGGCTCAAGTATTTGAATAATATTCAGTCTCGCCATCGCCGCAACAGCCGGTGCCGTCGTATACAGTACCGCGATAAATACCAGCGCCCAGCCCGCGGATGTTCGTGCCGCCCGTACAGTGGGAACCGTAAAAAAACGGATGATGACATGCGGCAAACCGGCAGTGCCAATCATCAGAGATGCCGTGAAGGCAGCCATGTTTAAGGTGCTGCCTCGCAGCGCAGTGGTATATTCTTGGAAGCCAAGATCCAGCAAAATATGGTCCAGCTTGTGGAGTAGATAACTACCATCAGCCAGCGTACCCCCCAACCCCAACTGTGGAATGGGCTGCCCGGTTAATTGCAAGCTGATGAAGATTGCCGGCACGGTATACGCAAAAATCAGCACGCAAAATTGTGCTATCTGTGTGTAGGTAATCCCCTTCATACCCCCCAGCACCGCGTAGAAAAAAACAATCACCATGCCCGAGAGCAAGCCGGTCTCATAGTCTGTTTCTAGAAAGCGCGAAAAAGCGACGCCGATCCCCTTCATCTGCCCAATGACATAGGTCACGGAGCAAATAATGAGGCACAGCACAGCGACGATCCGCGCGGTGTTGGAGTAGTATCGATCACCGATGAATTCAGGCACTGTGAACTTTCCATACTTTCGCAAGTAAGGCGCGATCAGCATGGCGAGGAGCACGTAGCCACCTGTCCAGCCCATCAAGAAGACGGANCCACCGTAGCCGTTGTACGACAGCCCAATGAGCCCCGCCATTGAGATGAAGGAGGCAGCNGACATCCAATCAGCCGCCGTGGCCATTCCGTTTGCGATCGGATGGATGCCCTTCCCCGCGACATAAAACTCTTGGGTGGTACTCGCTCGAGAGCGAATGGCGATCACGATGTACAGCGCAAACGACGCCCCTACCACCCAATAGGTTGTCTCGGTGAGGCTCATGCGTCTGGTTCCTCAAGTCCGAGACGCTTCTCAAGGCGGGCCATTGCCAACGCGTAAATAAACGTTAACAAAATAAAGCCATAAATCGCACCCTGCTGAGCAAACCAGAACCCCAACTTAAAGCCACCCATTTGTATACGATTCAGTGGTTCCACCCACAGCACGCCACATCCCAAACTCACCACAAACCAAAAAAAGCCCAGAATCAGCATCAGTCGTCGATTTTCGCGCCAATAGAGGTCTCGAGTCTGTTGGCTAACCGGCGTACCCATGCTGAGCTCCCTTTGTCTTATCATCGCAATCAGTCGGCAGTATAAATCAGCGCAGCGCGCCAGCGCACTGTCTGCCCCCAACTGAAAAGCCAACGGCATGCGATAGGGTAGGCTGAGCCAAAACCACGAGGCGGCTTGTTGTCCGTGGGTCTGTCGCCTACTATCGCAGACCTCTTCAAATCGGCCGCATCCCATGCCTGAATCAGCGCTTTACCCCATCCCAGCACACTTCAGTGATGCGCACATCACGCCAGAGGGCTACGCCACACTCTATCAGCAGTCGATCGAAGATCCCGATGCCTTTTGGGCCGCTCAAGCGGAGGCACTGCTGAGCTGGCACAAACCCTGGCGTCAGGTCTCAGACAATAACCTCGATATTGGACAGGCGCGTTGGTTTGTCGACGCACAGCTCAATGTCTCGGTGAACTGTATTGATCGACACTTGCCCGACCGGGCGGATCAAACTGCAATCGTGTGGGAGGGTGACCAGCCCGACGAAAGTCAGGCTTTTACCTATCAGGAACTCAAGACTCACGTCTGCCGATTTGCCAATGTGCTAAGGCACCTTGGGATCAAAAAAGGCGATCGCGTGTGCCTGTATATGCCCATGATCCCAGAGGCCGCCTTTGCCATGCTGGCCTGCGCCCGAATCGGCGCGGTTCACTCGGTCGTATTTGGCGGATTCTCACCGGAAGCCCTAAAAGATCGAATCAATGACGCTGCCTGTCAGCTGGTNATCACTGCTGACGAAGGGGTTCGAGGTGGTAAAGCGATCCCCTTAAAAAGCAACGTCGATGCCGCGATCAAAGAAACTGATTGTGTCGATAACGTGTTGGTGGTGCGCCGCACCGGTGACGCCATCGAGTGGGATGCGGCGCGAGACGTTTGGTATCACGAGGCAGTCGCAACGGTGTCTGACGACTGCGAACCAGAGTGGATGGACAGCGAGGACCCACTGTTCATTCTGTACACCTCTGGCTCGACCGGAAAGCCAAAGGGGGTATTGCACACGACAGGCGGTTATTTATTGCAGGCAGCCTTGTCGATGAAAACCGTATTCGACTATCGAGAGGGTGAAATCTATTGGTGCACTGCCGATGTTGGCTGGGTAACCGGCCACACCTATATCGTTTATGGCCCCCTTGCGATTGGCGCAACAACGCTCATGTTCGAGGGTGTACCGACGTACCCCAACGGAGATCGATTTTGGCAAATCATTGCCAAACATCGAGTCAA
>JGI26246J51724_1001445_pt1 | contig 10782 bp, 8 predicted proteins | sample SaaInlLV_10m_DNA_FD_51724 | JGI IMG/M metagenome (IMG submission 51724) | reverse complement strand
AAGAGCCAATATCACTACCCACCGCACCAGTTCCAACAGCCCAAACCCCAAACCTAAACCCATTTGCCGAATTACTGGGTCTCTGGTCAGTGACGGGCACAGAGGTCTACTCCCAGGAAGACTTTATTGCGCTGGCCGAATTTCAGGGTCTGCAATCCCATCAAATCTCTGACGCCGAGGTGATTGATCTAGAGATAATTAATCGTCCCGGTATTGTGCGACTGCAGACCCAAGCCGGCTATCTAAAGAGCTACCTGCTAACTCAGATCGACTCCTCAGGATTTACGGTTACCAGCGGCTCTGACAGCCAACTATTGGATGCCCAGGCATTTCGCGATATCTGGTCGCGCAGTTTTATCTATCTCTGGCGACCCCCTATCGAGGTTGAGCGCCTAGCGCTGGGGGACACAGATGCGCAGGCTGTAAGCTGGCTGCAATCCCAGCTGCAGCAGGTAGATCAAAGCGCAGAAGCAATTATTAGCGGCGGCCGCTACACCCAGGCTATTGCCAACCAGGTACTGAAATTTCAGCGCGAACAGAATATTACCGCTGACGGAGTGGTTGGAAGGGAGACCCTGCTGCGACTCAATCAATTAACCAGAGCCGATATTCCGCTGCTGACCGAGGGTAGCAACTGATGTCCTATATTCTCGATGCTCTAAAAAAAGCCGAGCGAGATCGCTTGCGCGAAGACCCTAAAGAGCTGGATGATTTTGCTAGCTCTAACTGGGATCCCTATCAGCAAGAACCTAAATCTGATGTACTGAAATATATAATTCTGCTGCTCTGTATTATTGTTGCGGTGATTGGCCTAGTGATTTATTCCGAGTTATTAACCAGGCCTCAGATACAGCCGCAACCGCCAGCCGCAGAGATCACCAAGCAGGCCCCTGCGCCCCAACCTATTAGGCAGTCTCTAGCACCAGCACCTGTTAATGTAAGTCAGCCGGAGCCAAAATCTCTGGCACTGCCAGAGCTGCAAATTTCGGGGCATATGTATATGGCAGAGGGCTCGGCTTCCAATCGACTGTTTGCCAACGGTGGAAGTTTTCGCCAGGGTGATAAGCTGGATAATCATTGGACTCTGATTGCCGTGGGTGTCGACGGTATTGAAATCAGTGCCGGTCAGCGCAGAGAGTTTGTGCCCTATAGGTAAGGGCTAGTCGGAAAACACTTCCAGTATAGAGTCTTTGCCGCGATCAAAGCGCTTGGCTCGACGGTAGGGAAAGACATCGACCACATAGCCATTGCGAATCTGCTCTTGCAGCCCGGTCCAAAAACTAACCTGATAAAGTTCGCCGTGAATTTCTTCAAACATTTTTCTCGCTTTAATATTGCCCGAGAAAAATAAACGAAACTCCTCAGGAAAAATATCATCCGGCCCCACTGTATACCAGGTGCCAGATTGCATCTCTTCCTGTTCAGTGCGGGGCTGCGGAATCTCGCGGAAATTACAGTCAGTCAATGTAGCAATCTCATCGTAATCATAGAAAACCACACGGCCATGGCGGGTGACACCGAAATTCTTTAATGGCATATCACCGGGGAAGATATTAGCTGCCGCCAGCTGCTTGATGCAGTTGCCGTATTCCTCCATGGCGTTGCGAATCTGATCATCGTCGGCTGTCTCCAGATAAATATTGAGCGGGGTCATGTAACGCTCGGTATAGAGGTGCTTGATAACCAGTTTATCGCCGCGTATTTCGATTGAGGAGCTGGCCACTTTATGCAGTTCTTCGATCAGCTCGTCAGAGAAGCGATCCAGAGGAAAAACCAGGTTGTCAAATTCCTGGGTATCAGCCATGCGGCCAATGCGGTCATGGCGAGATACCAGGCGGTATTTTTCCCGCACCGTTTGATGAGTGACTTCCTTGGGGGGTGCGAACCTGTCTTTAATAATCTTAAATACAATATTGTAGGAGGGCAGGGTAAACACAGTCATCACCATGCCTTTGATACCTGGCGCCACAATAAACTTGTCGCTAGAGTTTTCCAGATGACCTACCAGCTGTCGGTAGAATTCAGTTTTTGCATGCTTGGGAAAACCCAGGCTGTTATAGACCTCATAGTCCAGCTTGCGGGGCATTAATGTTTTTAGAAAGTGCGCATACTGGTAGGGCAGAGGCGCATCCACCATAAAGTGGTTGCGGGTAAAACTGAATACAACACTGAGATCATCGTCATTAAACAGCGCTGTATCCACATAGAGCTGTCCTTTCTCGGTGTTGAGAAAAACCAGTGCCATGGGAAAAGTCTGATCGCCATCGACCACCCGACCCACCATATAGGCTGCCTTGCTGCGGTAAAAGGTAGATTCCAAAATATCAAACTTTAGCTGCTCTGGCGTACCCAGAAGTTGTGGTGCTACTTCCTGATTAAAGACCTCGGTAATACAGTCAAGATCCAGCTCTATATCTTCACCCGGCAGGCTAAACTCAGATTCTTTAAGGATACGTCTAAAGGTATCTCGAAGACCCTCGCCCTCATAGCGCACAAAGATACTGTACTCGGCTTCTGGCGCCTCAATCAGTTGTGATGAGAGTACATAGATAATATCGTCGCTAATCTTGTCATGATCATGGATATCACTAAATACCGAGTTAAAGAAAGTCTCGGCAATTTCAAAGTTGGGGAAATTAAATACTAGCTGAGTGTAGGCCAGTTTGGCTTCGCTCCACAGATGAAGATTGGCAATATCTTTATTGGTCACCATTTCCAGATACTGAACAGTCTGAGCTACTTTGGTTTTGTAGAGCTCCAGGCGATCCACATTGGCCTGCTGCACCCCATGCCAGTCTGCTTTTTCAAATCGAGCCTTGGCACTGAGGGTAGAGTTTAGATAGTCGGCAAAATAGCTGCGAAAACCATTGAGAATGGTTTTGGCCATACGCCGCGCGGTGGAGTTGTGAGTAAGTAGCTGTCCTGCCATAGGCTGGGCCTAGTTTAATAACCGCTTAAGTTGATCAAGCTGTTGGCGATTGTGTTTTTTACTGGCCATTACCTGAGATGTTTCCGGCAGAGCCTGGGGAGGCTCGATAATAAATTCTTCACCAGCCACAACCAGATCACAGTACTGGTTGTAGACCTGAGTAAAAGCGGGCAGAGCTTTGGACTCCACTTCATTGGCCAGCAAATGCCAGCCACAGTCTCTGGCCGCCAGATAGACCGCTGGGTGAGACCATTTCTGTTCAGCTTTTGGGCTGGGCTTATTGCAGGCTTCTTCATAGGCTCTGCGGACACTGGGCAGATTTGAGGGCATGCCGGCAGAGCGACAGGCATTGAGCATTTTATGCAATGTAGGCAGGTACTCGCTGTCGGCAATAATTCTCTCTGCCGCGGCAAGAATCACCTCTGGGCCAAAGTCGCTGAGTTTGGACAGCCAGAGTTTTTTGGCCAGGTTTTCTGACTTGGTATTGTCGCCAAAGGCTGCATAGTACTGATTGTGATAATTAACCTGAAACAGGGCAAAAATCTGATTGATAGCATCAATCAGTTCAGGGCTAGCTGGTGGGGCTTTAGCTTGCCCAGCTGCGGTCTGAGAGCGCGTCGATGATGCTGCGATCCCGGATGCGACCTTCTGAATTAGATCCTTGGTTGCCATGACTAACACTCGCTGACTGAGATTGGTTGTGTCGCGCCCACTGACGCTTTACATATTGCAAAAATTTGGTACTCCAGGAACCATGGGGCGTGCCATTTTCCTGCCAGTAGAGAACAAACTCGGGAATAATCTGCTGCGCAAATTGACGATCAATATTGGCCATCTGCAGAACATCATAAACGGTTTCTTTCGGCTGCCACTGATCGGGAATAGCTCTGGGCATGCTGTCCTGATCCATCATACCAGTGTAAAACTGCCATTGACGGCGCACATGATGAATAAATTTTGAATCCCAGGTGCTGGAGACATCACCGCGATCGCGCCAGTAGAGAATAAACTCCGGCACCGCATCCTCAATAAAGTTGGGATTGATGCCACCCTGTTTAATCAGAATATCCAGGGCATCTGCCGAGGGTCGCCATTCACTGGTGACAGAGATTTCACGGCTGCGCTGGTGATGTTTGCTTGCCGCCTGCTGCCACTGACGCCATACCTCTTTGATATATTTTGACTCCCAACTATGACGAGGCACATTGCGCTCTCGCCAGTAAGCCACAAACTGGGGAATCTGTTGTTGGGCAAACTCGCGGGTTACACCCAGCTGAGCCAGCTGTCTGAGAGCATCATCGCTCGGCTGCCAGCTGCCGCCAATGGTTTGCGCTCCGTGGGGGATATTGCTGGCTGGGTTGGGTTGGGCTCTGGGGCCCCCTGTCTGTCGCGGGCTAGCCTGTTGGGTTGAGGCCTGAGTTGCTGATACTTCATTAAAAGCAAAACGAAAGTCCTGGTGCGCAGAAAAAGCGCCGCCGCCTATCAGTAACAAGCCTTTCTCATGAAGGCTCGCCGACAGGCGCCGAATATCTTCTTCACGCCAAAATGGTGTCAGACTCAGCAGCTTTTGCCCTGAGATAGTGACCCAGTTAAACCCGCTGCTGCTCAGTGTATCGCCATGGGCAATACATTCCTGCAGCAGCTGCAATAGCACCGCTTCCTCAAGACCCAGCGTGGCCGCCAGACTGGGTGAGATTACAATAGGTTTTTCGGGAATTAGCGACATCGGAATACTCTATCAGAAAGCCAGCTTATGAACGAGAGAATCCTGAGGCAGGGAACATTTTTTAGCTGGCCCAGCCGCCGCTTACCGGAAACACCTGACCCACAAAGCAGTCGGCGGCATCGGAACAGAGATAAGCGGCAAACTGGGCATCTTCGTCCATGGACACCAGTCGCCCCAGTGGGACTTCTCTCGCCAGCCGTTCCTGAAAAGCTGGGTTGGCCTTGGTCTCAGCGGAGAAGTAAGTGGGGTTGTCGACAAAGTTTTGAGCAATGGCATTGATCTGAATGCCCTGAGGGGCCATCTCAACTCCCGCGGCCTGCACATAAGCTAGCTGTGCGCCGCGGGCAGCACTGTAGGTGGAGGCGCGCTTCATACCGCGCAGGGCCGAGGCGCTGCCCATCAGCAAAATCTTGCCAGACTGACGTGCCATCATCTGGGGCAGCACTGCGGTGACCAGTCGTGGCAAGGGGTCAACCAGAGCAGCAAAAACTGATTGCCACTCCTGTGACTCAACCCTGTCCAGCTTGGTGAAGGGGGCGGGCACCGCCAAATTAATTACCAGCACATCTATGGTGCCGGCGGCTGCAATGATCTCGCCGGGCAGTGCAGGATCGGTCAGAAGCTGATTGTCGGTGATTACCTCGGCGCCCATCTCGGCAAAAACTTCGCAGAGCTTTGGGCCCATAAAGGTATTGGCCTGAGTGACTAAAATTCGTTTACCCTTTAGATCATTGGTAATCATAATTGGTCTTCCGCTGAAAAGTGGCTGGCAAGTGTGTTTAGGGCATCGCCGGTTACACGATTGACGGTCCAGTCATCCATTGGCTCGGCGCCCAGAGACCGGTAGAAATCTATAGCTGGCTGATTCCAGTCTAGCACCCACCACTCCAGCCTGCCGCAGTTGCGCTCCAGTGCCAGATTAGCCAGATAGGCCAGCAATGTTTTGCCAAAGCCTCTGCCGCGCATCTCTGGCTGAATATAGAGATCTTCCAGATACAGGCCAGGCCGACCCAGAAAAGTGGAATAGTTGTGAAAGAATAGTGCAAAGCCCAGGGGTTGCCCCTGATGCTCGGCAATCACCACCTCGGCATGAGGTTTGTCGCCAAATAGAGACGACTCCAGTGCAGCCACATCGGCCACCACTTCATGAAGCAGTTTTTCATAGTCGGCCAGCTCCCTAATAAATTTAAGAATTAATGGGCAGTCTTGGATATTGGCCTGACGTATAGATAATGACATAGGGAGTCAGCTATTGATGTTAGTTTTTGTGTCCCATATCTTATCGTTCAAGCAGGACTTTTATTACTGTACATAATAACAGTAATAGGCTTAAATAAGCTTAATAATGGGAGAGTACCTTGGCGACAAAATCCAAATCAGCCTATGTGTGTAATGACTGTGGCGCCGACTATCGCAAATGGCAGGGCCAGTGTGGTGAGTGTAGCGCCTGGAATACCCTGTCTGAAGTGCGTCTAGGGCCTGCGGCCCGCAGCGGCAAGATTTTGCGTCCGGGGTTCGCTGGCGCTGTAGATGGTGCGGTAAAAACCTTGGCGGAAATTGCGCTGGATGAAATTCCCCGCATCAGCACAGGCACCGGCGAGCTAGATCTGGTGCTGGGCGGAGGCCTGGTTCCAGGTTCGGCTATTTTGGTGGGCGGTGAGCCTGGCGCCGGCAAGAGTACATTGTTGCTGCAGACTCTATGCAAGCTGGCAGAAAATAATACCGCGCTCTATGTGACTGGTGAGGAATCTCCCCAGCAGGTGGCCATGCGTGCCCGGCGCCTAGATTTNCCAGCGGANAAGCTGGAAATTATGGCCGAGACCTCGGTGGAAACTGTCTGTGCTATAGCTGAACAGAAGCGCCCCAAAATTCTGGTGGTGGACTCTATACAGGTGATGCATATAGAAGAGGTGTCCTCGGCCCCCGGCAGTGTGTCCCAGGTGCGCGAGAGCGCCTCTATGCTGGTGCGCTTTGCCAAGCAGACCGGAACTGTATTAATTCTAGTGGGCCATGTCACCAAAGACGGCTCTTTGGCTGGCCCTAAAGTATTAGAGCATATGATTGACTGTTCGCTGATGCTGGAGGGTTCCAGCGACTCCCACTTTCGCACATTGCGCAGTAATAAAAACCGTTTTGGCGCGGTCAATGAACTGGGTGTTTTTGCCATGACCGACAAGGGTCTAAAAGAAGTGGCCAATCCCTCAGCGATATTCCTGCAGCGTGGAGAGGAGGTGTCCTCTGGCTCTGTGGTGATGGTGGTCTGGGAAGGCACCAGGCCCCTTTTAGTGGAACTGCAGGCGTTGGTAGACGATAGCCATCTGGGCAACCCGCGGCGAGTGACTGTGGGTCTGGACCACAATCGACTGTCGATGTTGCTGGCGGTGTTACATCGTCACGGTGGTATATCTGTGGGCGATCAGGATGTCTTTGTCAATGTGGTGGGCGGGGTCAAGGTATTAGAGACCAGCGCAGATCTAGCNTTGATCCTGTCAGTGATTTCCAGCTTCCGTGACAATTCACTGCCCCAGGACCTGGTGGTATTTGGCGAAGTGGGGTTGGCCGGTGAGATTCGCCCTGTGGCCAATGGTCAGGAGCGTTTGCGCGAGGCAGCCAAGCATGGCTTTACGCGCGCCATTGTGCCTGCAGGCAATGCTCCCAAGCAGCCTATTAAAGGTATGAAAGTTATTCCAGTGCGCCGTGTTACTGAGGCTCTGGAGGCTCTGTAAGCGACTAAAACTATTTGACCAGCAATTTATTAATTCAGCTGATTGACAATAAATCAGCGCAAGAGTAGATTGCCCACTCTTGCTTCGGCAATAGGTTCTCCTGCTTAGCGAACATAAGTTTGGGCTAAACAGGAGTGAAACGGGAAATCGGTGCGCCTGACCATAGATTGGTCTTATGGCAATGCCGATACTGCCCCCGCAACGGTAAATAAGAATATTTGATTGTATGACCACTGTGCACCAAGGCATGGGAAGGTAATCAAATAGAGAGACTAGTTCGACGCTAGCATCTCACTTATGAGTCCGGAGACCGGCCTATCGCTATGCAGACAAACCGCGGGGTGCGGTCTTGTGCTGATTGACAGTCTCTGTCCCTCTGCCTGTACGCCCCTGTTTATATTTATTATTCGCTCGGGTGTGAGCGTTAGAGGAAATCATGAAAAAATCATCTATTCTTGCGANGGCAATAANGCTGTCAGCATCATCCTTTTTTATTCCAGCAGTTATCGCGGCTGAAGCAGATATTCAGGAAGTTCTGGTCAGCGCTTCTCTGGTGCCTATTGCGGCCAATAAATCAGCCAATGCTATTACGGTAATTGATAGAGAACAGCTAAAAAACCGTGCAGCCCTGAGTGTCAGTGANCTTTTGCGCGACGTGCCTGGGCTGGCTGTGAGCCGCAGTGGTGTGCAGGGTTCTCAGACTCAGATCCGTGCTCGCGGTGCCGAGGCTAATCATCTGTTAGTGCTAATCGATGGCGTTGAAGCCAATGACCCGTCCCAGAGCGACGAACTTAACTGGGGAGTGATGGCCGCTGATGATATTGAACGTATCGAAGTAATTCGCGGCCCGCAGAGTTCTATGCGCGGCAGTGACGCCATGGCTGGAGTGGTCAATATTATTACCCGCAGTGCCAGCGAGCCNTTTAGTGCCGCGGCATTTACAGAGGCTGGTAGCTTCTCGACACAGCGCAGTGGCTTTAATGTTGGCGCCAAGCAGGGCAGGGTTGATGCTCGTCTGGGCTACAGCAATATGCAGACCGACGGAGAAAATATCTCTCGTACCGGTGACGAGAAGGATGGCTATGAAAACAGCAGCCTTAACTTTAAGGCTGGACTCCAGGTCAGCGATGAACTGCGAATTTCAGTGGCTGCCCGTCACTCAGACGGCATGAATGAATTTGATGCGGATAATGATTTCGATGGTTTTGTCGAAGACCAGGACAGTGTTTCGGAATTCCGCAATAGCACCATGCGTGTGCAGGGTGATTACAGTTCTGCGGATGGACGCTGGCAGCATAAGTTGATGGTTGCTCAGTCCAATAATGATAACGAAGCCTTTGCCAACGGTACTCTGGGCAATGTAACTGCCTCAACCAAAGATCAAGTTCAGTATATTGGTTCCCTGTTTTGGAACAATGGCGCGCAGCGACTCTCTGTGCTNGCCGAGCGCGAAGAAGAGGATTTCCAGCAGCGTGGTCCATTGAGTTGGGGTCTTGATCCCAACCAGGATCGCGAACGGGATACAGACAGCTATGCCCTAGAGCTGCGCACCGAAATTTCCGATGATCTAACGGTTGCGGCCAGTGGTCGCTATGATGATAATTCAGAGTTNGACAGCGCCAGCACCTTCAGAGTTGAAGCCATATACCAGCTCAATAATAGCCTCCGCCTNCGCTCTGCCTATGGCACAGCAGTTAAAAACCCCACATTTACTGAGCGGTTTGGCTTTTACACTAACTTTATCGGCAATCCTAACCTTGAGCCTGAGGAGTCTTCCAGCTGGGAGCTAGGTATAGACAAGCAGATGGGAGAGTTAGACCTGTCAGCCACATTGTTCGATGCCGAATTGGAAAATGAGATTGATGGTTTTGTCTATGACCCGGCAACNTTTGCCTATACCTCTGGCAACAAAGAGGGCACAAGTCAGCGCCAGGGTGTTGAGCTAACGGCCTCTGTGGCTATGAGCGATAGGCTGGTTATCAATGCAGCCTATACTTACACAGATTCAGTTGAGGCCGATGGTGCAGGTGGCTATAGAGATGAGATACGTCGGGCTCGCCATACTGGCAGTCTGAATCTGGCCTGGCAGGCAATGGATAATCTGCAAATTAATACCAATGCCCAGTACAACGGTAGTCAGACTGATGTGTACTTCCCACCATGGCCAGCACCGTCTCAAACAGTGACCATGGACGATTACAGGCTGATCAATATCAATGCCAATTACAGNGCATCAGATCAGCTAGATATCTACCTGCGTCTGGATAACCTTCTGGATGATGACTATGAAGAAGTGTTTGGCTACCAGACACTGGGCTTCGGCGCCAGCCTAGGGTTGCGCTTTAGCCTTTAAAGGCTGTCGGTTAACATTGGCAGATGATTACAGCCCGTTGCAGTGGTGGCGGGCTGGGTAGTCAGTAGAGACGGTTTTGTCTATGCTGATTTGCCGTAGGAGGAAACCCTGTGAAAATAGTTTCGTTGTTGCCCAGTGCTACAGAACTAGTCTGCGGCTTAGGCCTGCGCGATCAGTTGGTGGGTGTATCCCATGAATGCGATTATCCCGCCTCTGTGGTTGGTTTGCCGGTGCTCACCAGCTCGCGGATTCCCGAGGGGTTGGATAGCGGTGAAATAGACCGCCTGGTAACGGATCAGCTCAAGAACGACGAGGCGCTCTATGATTTGGTGATGGAGCCGCTGATCGAGCTTGAGCCCGATCTAATCGTGACTCAGGCCCTGTGCGATGTCTGTGCAGTGTCTGGCAACGATGTGGCCCGAGCTATCGGCAGTTTGCCNGGTGAACCCAGGGTGGTGAATCTTGAGCCCATCTGCCTAAATGATGTGTTGGATACAGTAGATCTGCTCGCCGAAGCTGCCGGCTGTATAGAACAGGGCAAGCGCTACAGAGCAGAATTGCAGGGGCGCATTGATACTGTGGCAGCTCGCTCAGAAAAGATTGCAGATAAACCCAGAGTTGCGCTGCTGGACTGGCTGGACCCACTGTTTGATGGCGGTCACTGGAGCCCGGAAATTATTGATCTGGCTGGCGGTGAGCCCTGTTTTGGTGCCAAGCAAGAACCCTCGCAGCGCCGCGACTGGGAGCAGTTAATCAACGCCAATCCGGAGGTGATTTTTATTGCTCTGTGCGGCTTCAACATGGAGCGTTCTATGCAGGATGTGGAGCAATTTCTTGCCTGCGACGGCTTTGCTGCGCTGCAGGCTGTGTCTCACACCAAAATTTTTCTGGTGGATGGCAATGCCTACTTTAGTCGCCCCGGCCCNAGGCTGGTGGATGCGCTAGANATTATGGCTAATGCATTGCATCCCAGTATCCATTTGTTGCCAGCGGGTTTACCCGAGGCGACCAAAATCATTGAATAAGGTTACAGCCCAATGACAGACGA
>JGI26246J51724_1001435_pt1 | contig 10821 bp, 8 predicted proteins | sample SaaInlLV_10m_DNA_FD_51724 | JGI IMG/M metagenome (IMG submission 51724) | reverse complement strand
TCTGGAACCGCAAAGCACTTGAAAGTCAAAGGACTTACCATGGCAGGAAAAACAGGAACTGGAGAGAACTATACCCGAATTAATGGGGAACGAAAACAACTGACCGACCATTCTATTTTTGTGGGATTTTCGCCAGTAGAAAAACCAGAAATTGCCATTTCTGTATATGTAGAAAACGGGTATTACGGCTCTAGATATGCCGGCTATATTGCCACACTAATGATGGAAAAATACCTTAAAGGAAGTGTTAGCAACAAAGCCCAAGAAAATAAAATACTACAAAGCAGTTTGGAAAAAGAATACGCTAAACCTCTGAGCGGGAAGCCCTTTAAAATAAATGAATATGCGTGGTAGTATAGGAAAAATAAGGGTAGACTGGGTCTCGATTGGCCTTTACCTGCTTTTGGTGTTTGTGGGATGGATAAATATTTACTCTAGTACGGTTACGGAAAACCACAGCAGTATTTTTGACTTTAGCACCATTTATGGAAAACAACTTTTTTTTATTGGGATTAGTCTATGTGCAGCAGGATTCATATTTATAGTCAACACAAAAGCCTTTGAACGCTTTACGGCCATTTATTATTTCACAGCGCTTTTATTACTGATAGGACTCTTTGTTTTTGGAAAAACAATTGCAGGAGCTACTTCCTGGTACAACCTTGGTTTTTTTAATTTCCAACCTTCGGAATTGGCAAAAATAGCTACAGCCTTGGCCCTTGCAAAANACCTAAGCGACATACAGACTGATATTAAAAAAACCCTTCACGCTGCCATAGCATTTGCCATTTTATTGATTCCTGCTTTACTCGTNATTCCCCAACCGGATCCTGGTTCCGCATTGGTGTTTTTTGCTTTGTCTTTTGTGCTGTTTAGAGAGGGCTTTTCCCTAAAATTATTTTGGGGCGTTTTCGGAGCCATTTTATTATTTATAGCCGTATTAAAATGGGGCGTAATCTGGAGTATTGGAGGCCTTGTTTTAGGGGGTGGTCTGGGATTTATTTTAAAACCGAAGCGCATAAAATGGTCTTGGACTAAATTAGGCTTAGGAATCCTGACTTCAGTAGTTTTTGCCACCAGCGTAAATTATGTTTTTAACGGTGTTTTTGAGCAAAGGCACAGAGATCGTTTTAGCCTTTGGTTGGACCTTGAAAAAGACCCTGAAGTTTTAGAAAAAATCAACAGATCTATTGGATATAATACCTACCAATCTACAGAGGCCATAAGGGCTGGNGGATTTTTTGGAAAAGGGTTTTTAGAAGGCACCAGAACAAAAGGAGATTTTGTTCCGGAGCAACACTCAGATTATATTTTTAGCACATTGGGAGAAGAATGGGGCTTTGTAGGCACTACAGGAGTAGTCCTATTATTTACTGCACTGTTGCTTAGGCTATTATTTTTAAGCGAGAGACAAAGCCATTCCTTTAACCGTATTTTTGGGTACGGGGTGGTGTCTATTTTAGGCATTCACTATATTATTAACATTGGCATGGTACTAGGTTTACTCCCTACTATTGGAATTCCGCTGCCTTATTTAAGTTACGGAGGTTCCGGAATGCTCGGATTTACATTATTGCTTTTTATATTTTTAAAACTAGACGGAAATAGGTTAAAAGAATGGGATTAGAAAATAAGGAAATTATACTAGGAGGCGGATGCTTCTGGTGTGTAGAGGCTGTTTTAGAACTTGTCAATGGGGTAGAAAATGTGGTGCCTGGTTATATGGGTGGAACCGTACCTGGAACCCCTACCTATAGAGAAATTTGCTCAGGACTTACCGGACACGCAGAGGTGATTAAGGTAGATTATGACCCTACTATTATTTCGTTATCTGTACTATTAGAAATATTTTTAACCACACATGATCCAACAACCCTTAACAGACAAGGGGCAGATGTTGGCACGCAATACAGGTCTGTTATTTTTTATGCCTCTGAAGAAGAACGCGTTTGCGCAGAAACAACCATTCAAAGTCTTAAGGAATATTTTGACCAACCTATAGTCACTTCTTTAGAACCAAAGGCAGTATTTTATGAGGCAGAAAAAGAACACCATAATTACTACAGCAACAATCCTTTTCAAGGGTATTGTCAGGTGGTAATTTCTCCTAAAGTAAGTAAGCTAAAAGCGCTGCATTCAAAATGGCTTAAATAATAATTATGATACCCTTTCAACCGGACCATTTCATACAGTCATTACCCCAAGATCCTTCTTTGGATGAATATCCCCGTGCGGTTCAGGGCTCATTGTACTCATTTACGCAGCCAAAAAAAACAGCTTTTCCTCAGAAAATACACCTAAATACAAATTTATTAAAGACTTTGGGAATTAAAGAAGACGACCCAGAACTCGTTCAACAACTTACTGGAAATAAAATCAGTGAGGGCCACATCCCTTTTGCAATGAACTATGGCGGGCACCAATTTGGCCATTGGGCTGGACAGTTGGGAGACGGACGCGCCATTCACTTAGGAGGCCTGAAAATTAGTGGTGACACAAAAGATTTAAACTGGAACAGCCCGTCTAACTGGGCTCAAATTCAATTAAAAGGAGCTGGTCCCACGCCATACTCTAGGTCTGCAGATGGATTGGCCGTATTGAGGTCTAGTATTAGAGAATATTTGTGTTCGGAAGCCATGTACCATTTGGGTGTTCCTACTACTAGNGCTTTGTCCTTATGCCTCAGTGGCGATTTAGTCAATAGAGACATGCTATACAATGGCAATCCCGGTTTAGAACAGGGTGCAATTGTCGCTAGGGTTGCCCCAAATTTCATTCGATTTGGCTCTTTTGAATTACCCGCATCTAGAGGAGAAATAGGGCTTTTGAAAACANTGATAAAACAAACCATCAAATATTATTACCCAGAAATTAAAGCCCCTTTAAAAGAAGCTACTACCCTTTTTTTTAAAAAAGTTTGTGAAGACACCGCAAAAGTAATCGCAGCTTGGCAGCGTGTAGGTTTTGTTCATGGCGTACTCAATACCGATAATATGTCTGTACTGGGACTTACTATTGATTATGGCCCTTATGGTTGGATGGAACCTTATGATTTAGACTGGACGCCCAACACAACAGATGCTAAAGAAAGTCGCTATAGGTTTGGAAACCAACATCAGGTGGGTCTATGGAATTTGTATCAATTGGCTAACGCCCTCTACCCTATCGTAGAAGATGCCGCTCCGTTAGAAGCCGCCTTAGACCATTTTAAAGAGACTTATGAAACAACCTACGCTCAGATAAGAAAAGAGAAGTTGGGGCTTTGCCAAAGCAATGGTGTTGTTCTAGATGCACTTATAGAGGACCTTGACCCACTACTGTCTCTTATAGAAACAGATATGACGCTATTTTACCGGGAATTGGCCCTATTCAAATCAGATCAATTTTTAGAAAAAATTAAAGCGACTCCTATACACACTAACTCCGACAGCAGCACCCATGCCAACACGACCCATAGCACCTTAAGCATTGACAACCATGCGCTCTTTGGCTCTTTGATAAAGGCTTTTTATGATCCAAGAGCACTAAATGGCGCTGTAAAAAACAAATGGATTTTATGGCTGAGTAGTTATGCGAAAATTAGATTGACTCAAAAATTAGCTGATCAGGTCGTTATAGAAAAAATGAATGCGGTAAATCCCAAATATGTCTTGAGAAATTATATGGCTCAAATGGCTATTGAGGCTGCAGAAAACAGCGATTACTCCATCATTGAAGAGCTGTTTCAACTACTGCAAAATCCCTATGAAGAACAAGATGAATTTAACAAATGGTACGCCAAAAGGCCTGAATGGGCCAGAAACAAAATAGGCTGTAGTCAATTGTCTTGTAGTTCTTAACAACAACACATTAAAATCCAAATACATTAATGAACCCCATTCAATGCTCGTAAAAGCTATTAATCATTAGCCTTTAACAGAAGCTAATTTCAATGGATTGGTAAACCTTATTTTTAAATCTTGGAGTACATTTACAGCCTCTTCTACATAAACATCTTTGGCTAAATCCCTGTGCCAACGGTCTCTTTTCTCTCTGAGCTCTGCATCTTGGGCTAGCATTGTTTTCTCTACGTCTAAAGATTGAAAAGTCAATTTAGAATCGTACTTAGCTATTTGCTTAAAATAAGNCGCTTTCTCTTTATCTAATTTTACCTCTGTCACATAATCTTCGTAAAGCAAAGAAACTTTTTTATTGTCTTGTTGGGATTTTAACCACTTAGCGTTCTCCTCAATAAGCATTAATTGCGGATTGGCTTCCATTCTCTTTTTAGAATTNGCAATGGTGTTTTCAAAATCAATATATCCTTCCCAAGGGGCATAATCTGCTGCAGGAATTTTATCCCAAGCCATAGGGTGGTCCATATCTCTTTCGCCAATATCTAAATAACTGTACTTGTCTGGAACAACCACATCACTCATCACTCCTTTTAATTGGGTAGAGCCTCCGTTAATTCTGTAAAATTTCTGGGTAGTTAACTTTAAAGCCCCCAAATCTCCAAATTCACTGCTCCTGACAATATTATTTAAAGGAACTACATTCTGAACCGTTCCTTTTCCAAAAGTCTGTTTACTTCCTATCACTACAGCTCTTTTGTAATCTTGCATAGCAGCTGCTAAAATTTCTGAGGCAGACGCAGACAATTCATTAACCAATATGACCAAAGGACCATCCCAAACCAAACGATTGTCTGTGTCTTCGTACAATTCTATTTTCTCTTGTCCTGTTTTAACTTGTACAACTGGTCCGTCTTTAATAAATAAACCTGCAATATCTACCACTGTTTTTAAAGATCCCCCTCCATTGTCTCTTAGGTCTAAAATAAGCCCTTGAGCCCCTTCAGCTTTTAATTTTTCTAATTCAGCCGCAATATCGCTAGCCGCATTTCTCTCGTTATAATCTTCAAAATCTACATAAAACTTGGGTAAATTGATCAGACCGTATTTGTAATCTCCTTGATTAACCGTAGCTGTTTTAGCAAAAGTCTCCTCTAATTTAACCACATCTCTGGTAATAGAAATCACTTGTATGGAACCATCTACTTTTTTTACGGTCAGATCTACCAATGAGCCCTTTGGACCTTTGATAAGCTTTATAGCGTCGCCTAATCGCATTCCCACAATATCTACTGGGTCCTCTCCTGATTGTCCCACTTTAATGATCTCATCCCCTACCTCAATGNTTTGGTCCCTCCAAACAGGACCGCCAGAAATTATTTCCACAATTTTCGTTTGGTCTTTACGCTTTTGAAGCCTGGCGCCAATTCCTTCGAATTTACCCGACATATCCATGTCAAACCTGTCTTTTTCTTCTGGAGCAAAATAAAAAGTGTGGGGGTCATAGGTCTCTACAATACTGTTCAAATACTGCACAAACCAATCTTTTCTTTCTAAGTCTGCTACAAAATCAAAGTACTCTTCAAGGCTCTCTTTTGTTTTTGCCCTTGCCTCTGATTCCAGCACAATCACATCTTTAGGGGTATATGCTGTATCTTCAGTAGCTTTCAAGGCCTCATTCTCTCTTGAGGCAAAATAGGTGCCTAAAGACACATATTTTAATTGCAACCTCCAACGGGCCTCCAATTCTTTTTTGGATGCTGCATAAGGCAATAAGTCATAATCTACAACCAGTGAATCTACTTCTGAAAAATCATAAGGCGCATTAAGTACTTTCTGATAAAGGTCTTTAGACTCGTCTATTCTATAGATTAAACGCTCGTAAACTAGGTTAAAAAAACTAATGTCTATTCCTTTAATCTGATCGTCTATTTGGGTTTTGTACGCCTCGAATATTTCTAAGTCGGAAGCTAAAAAATAACGCTTCATAGGGTCTAACCCTCCTATAAAATTATCGTAAACTCGTTCTGAAAATGCGTCATTTACTGCTGTAGGTTCAAAGTGTAGCCTTTCCAACACATAACTAATCAGCTCTAGTAAAAGTTTGTCTTTATCTGAAGTCTCACTAATACTTTTTGTGAAACTACAAGAGACAAAAGCAAATAAAACAACGGAACAGACTAATATAAAATTCTTTTTCATCTTCTTCATTTTTTAGCAACCAGCCTTTGAAAGGCTTTTAAAGTCCTAAGATAAGTAAAAGTGCTAGCAATTATTAGGCGTTCACAAATAATTTTTTGTTAAAATAGTCCCGGTAGTAATGCCTATAATTATTGTATTTTTGTTCACAAATAGCCCACTATGCAAAAACCACTTATCCTCATTACTAACGACGACGGAATTACTGCTCCAGGAATAAGGCACCTCATAGAATTTGCCAAAGAAATTGGTGAAGTAATCGTTGTGGCTCCGGACAGTCCTCAATCTGGAATGGGACACGCAATTACCATAAATAGCACCTTATATGCAGAGCAAATAGTCATAGATAAAAACAATCCTGAACAAAAAGAGTTTAGTTGTAGCGGTACGCCCGCTGACTGCGTGAAAATAGCACTTCAAGAAATTTTACACCGCAAACCGGACCTCTGTATTAGTGGAATAAACCACGGTTCAAATGCTTCTATAAATGTCATTTATTCAGGTACAATGAGTGCTGCTATTGAGGCAGGAATAGAAGGAATCCCTGCCATAGGATTCTCCCTTTGCGACTTTAGTTGGGAAGCCAATTTCGCAAGTGCCAAACCCTATATCCAACAAATTATTAAGGAATCCTTAAGCAAAGGGATTCCGTCTGGGGTAGTGCTCAATGTAAATATTCCTAAAATAACGGAGCATACACCAATCAAAGGAATTAAAGTGTCTAGGCAGGCCAAAGGAAATTGGAAAGAGAAATTTGACAAAAGAACCAGTCCAATGGGAAGGGATTACTATTGGCTAACAGGTGTTTTTGACCTTCAAGACAAAGGAGAAGATACGGATCAATGGGCTTTAGATCATGGATATATCTCCCTTGTACCTACCCAATTTGACCTTACAGCACACCATGCTATTCAAAATATTAATACTTGGGAGCTCCATGCAAAGTAGTGGAAAACACCGCTATAAAATAGCCCTAGGAATAGGAATAGGGTACCTAGNAAATACGCTGGGAATTATCCTATACATCTTACTTTTTTCACCGCTAAAAATAAGGTCTACCCTCCAAATGGCTTATTTAAACGGATACCTTGGGTCAATTATTGGATTGGGCGCTGTTTTAAATTTATTGGCTTTTTTTGCATTCATTAAATTAAAAAAAGACCCTGAAGCTAAAGGGGTTTTNGTTGCCACAATTACCGCAGCACTCAGTATTTTAATTTTAAAAGCTTTGGGGCTATGAAATATTACATCATTGCAGGAGAGGCCTCAGGAGACCTTCATGGAAGTTATTTGGTAAAACATTTAATGAAAATAGATGCCAATGCACAGATTAGGGCTTGGGGAGGAGATCTCATGGAAACTCAGGGTGCGTCCTTGGCCATGCATTACAAAGAGATCGCTGTAATGGGCTTTATAGATGTTTTAAAAAAACTCCCTCAGATCTTTAAAAATATTTCCTTCTGCAAAAAAGACCTTCTTGAATTTAAACCAGATGCCGTTATTTTTATTGACTTCTCCGGTTTTAATTTAAGAATTGCCCCATGGGCAAAAGAAAATGGCTTTGCCACACACTACTATATAGCCCCTCAAGTTTGGGCTTCCAGGCCCAATAGAGTTCAAAAAATAAAGTCTAGCATTGACCACTTATATGTCACTTTGCCTTTTGAGCCTGAGTTTTACAAAAAATACCACTACAGTCCAACTTTTGTTGGGCACCCGCTTTTAGACCCTATCTCGGACTTGAAAGCGCCAGAAAAAAATTGGGCCAAAACACAAAATTTAGCTTTAGAAAAACCCTTTATTGCCCTCTTACCAGGCTCAAGAAAAGGGGAGATAAAAGCCGTTTTACCCCTTTTAGTAAAGACCTGCAATACATTTAAAGACCATCAGTTTGTATTGGCTGCGGCCCCAAATATTTCCCTTAAAATGTACACAGACATTATAGGGGACGCTCCAATAAAAATAGTTCAAGGCCAAACTTATGCCCTACTGCAACACGCAAAAGCGGCGCTAGTCACCAGTGGAACAGCCACCTTAGAAACCGCATTGATTGGGGTGCCACAAATCGTGTGCTACAAAACACAATGGCTTACTTATTGGATTGCAAAAAAAATCATCACCCTTCCATACATCTCATTGGTCAATCTAATTTTAGACAAAGAGGCGGTACCGGAACTGATCCAAAATAATTTAAATGTCAAAAATTTAAACGCACACCTAAATAATATTCTAGTGGGTGCGGAGCGTGAAGATCAACTAGAAAACTATCAAATTTTAAAACAAAAACTCGGTGCAGGTGGTGCAGCAGAAAGAACAGCCAAAGCCATAGTTCATTCGCTCAAGTCCAGTAAATAAATTGTATATTATACCCTAAAGCATCTGTCAATAGCGATAACTTTTATCCTATTTTTAGTGTTTTATTAGCTACTCCCCCCTTTTTTTACCAAAAAAACCTAGTGACCACAAGGAACTATGTTTTTTAAGCACACTTCTCATCTTTTATTGCTCATCTTAGGATATAGCCTAGGGATCATAGTTATTTATTGGAATTTTTTTTCTTTTTACACAGGCAGTCCGCTGTTAATAAGCCTATCTATTTGCACCTTTTTATTGGCCTATTTCACCAAAACAAGGCCCTATGTTTTCTGGCTGTTTTGCTTTTTGGCCACTTTTTTAATGGGAAGCTTGCGCATGGAAATGCATCCAAGTCAGCGACTTTTTAAAACACTCCATCATGAAGGGAAACAAAAAAATACGCTAGAGACCATTAACCCATTCACGTTGGAGATTAATGGAAATAAACCACAATATTATCAATTCGTCATTGAAGCACCACTAAAAAGCCAGGGGAAGCAGTACAGGTATGTGGCCGAGATCAGTCCAATAAAAATTAAGGACTGTACAGTTTTAGCGAACAATCACCTTAAATCCAATCCTATACAAACAGTCAAAGCATTGCTTTCTCATGCCAAAGACACTTTAAAAGAAGCCTTGAAAATAGGACAGGTTGGTCTTGCTAAGGGCTATTTAAACATCCCAAGTGCCACACAATTACCAAGGGGGTTTAGTTATAAAAACTACCTCAGGACACAAGATATTCATTTCACCCTTTACATAAGCCATTGGAAAAAAATAGACAATTCAGGCCCGAAAAGCGGTTATAAATACCTCGCTGCAATGGAGAATATAAAGCGTGACATATTAGAAAAAATAAAAACAACTGCCATGGATTCAGCGGCAATTCAAGTATATAGCGCCTTGGTGTTTGGGGAGAAAAAAACACTAGACCCGGGCTTACGAACTGCATACCAAAATGCAGGAGCTGCACATATTTTGGCCATATCTGGCTTACACATAGGAATGATTGCAGCTATGCTGTTATTTATATTAGCCCCACTTCAAAGGCTCCCTAGAGGAAAAGTACTCTCTAGCGTACTACTTATATTTTGCTTGTGGATCTATGCGGTGTTTTCTGGAAGTTCCCCATCTGTAGTTAGGGCTGTTGCTATGTTTGGTTTTTTATCTGTTGGCTGGATTTTTAATAGGCCCATGTTTTCGTTGCACTACCTAGCCATTTCATTTTTTTTCATGGTCCTGTGGAACCCATTGGTGCTTTTTTCCTTAGGCTTTGTGATGAGCTACGCTGCAGTCGCTAGCATCCTTCTAGGAATGCCCCTTGTGGAATCGTTGGGGGTTCCCAAAAACAAGTACGTCAAAAAAATCTGGCAGCTTTTGGGCATCAGCCTTTTGGCGCAATTGGGAGTATTAGGGCCCTCCTTATTTTCATTCCACCAATTTCCCTTACTATTTCTAGTAACCAATCTTTTAATTATTCCCTGGATAGGCATACTTCTTGGCTTAGGGATATTTACTGGAATCTGGTGGGCATTTGCTAAGCCACCAGACCTATTGGTATGGCTCTTGAACAAGGGTTTTTCAATCTTAAACAATACGGTGGAATGGATTGGCGCTCAAGAACAGTGGATACTCAAAAGCATTTACTTCCCGAGTAGTTACCTTTGGGCAATGCTGCTTTTAATGGCAGGGTTTCTAATATGGCAGCACCAAAAATACCACAAGCCCAAAAGCATACAGTACTTTTTTTGCGCTGTAATGATTTTTCAAAGCATTGTAATGGGCCAAAAAATATATGACCATAAGACCAATGAGCACTACATCATAAAATCCTATGGACAGCTGTCATTGCTTTCTATAACACCTAAAACCATCCATTACTTTAGTGAAAAACCCTTAGACAAAAACACCTTAAACAGCTTTAAAAACAATTACGGTATTCATGAAATAATCCATAAAGAATGGGCAAACAATTATCAATTGGAGGAATTTAAAATTGTATTTCCAAAAACAACGAACCACATTAAAGGCCCTATCAGTCATATTATTATTGACTCTAGCGCCAGAGCATACCCCTCGCATTTTAAACCAGAGCAGCTCAAAAATACCCAACTCATTACAAGCGGGTTTTACCCTACCAAAGAGATGAATGCTTGGGAAAAATGGGCGCAAAAAAATGGGCGCCTTATCTGGAAGATAGACACCCAAGGTTTTTATAGTTTCAAAAAAGACCCAGCACCTTAAAATTACCTGGGCCACAAATAGGCCTTAATAAATCTTAGTGTACGTTACCCATCAGTCTCTTAATAAAGGGCGATGCGATTAAAACCAGCACCCCTGCTCCAATTGAATACATGGCAATTAATTCAAATCCGTCGGTATAGACCGTCAGTGTTTCCAAACCGCCCACATTGGCATTATCACTCTCTACCGC